>Ga0105351_1001424_pt1 | contig 10950 bp, 9 predicted proteins | sample EN4Hudsemesocosm_FD_83662 | JGI IMG/M metagenome (GOLD analysis project Ga0105351, IMG submission 83662) | Methane-oxidizing microbial communities from mesocosms in the Hudson Canyon - EN4B Hudson Canyon | ecosystem: Environmental > Aquatic > Marine > Cold seeps | place: Hudson Canyon | collected... | reverse complement strand
GGATATTTGTTAGAGAGTAATCCTCCAATAGAACTAGAACACTTAATAGATAAACCAATTTTAAAATACAATATTAAAAAAAGTAATGAAATATTTGGGCAATATTTTAATATGGCAAATGCCAGTATTATCATTTCCAAAACTGATGTTAATGGTATTATTACTTTTGTTAATGACAAGTTTTGTGAAGTTTCAGGGTATTGCAAAGATGAGCTTATTGGAAAAAATCATAATATTGTAAGACATCCTGACAATAAAAAAATAATCTTTCAAGAAATGTGGAATACCATTAAGGATAAAAAACAAACCTGGGAAGGTACCACTAAAAATATATCTAAAAATGGAGAGAGTTGTTATTTAAAAACAACGATTACTCCTATTTTGGATAAAAACAATGAAATTACTGAATACATCGCATTTAGAGTGAATATATCAGATATGTTAAGTGATAAAAAAATTTTGTTGGATGATATAGAAAATAATGACTTATCCATTTTGGCTCTGATTCAAATTGAAGATTATAAGATGTTAGAAAAATTTTATAATGATACTTTAATCAATAGTATTGAAAAGGAGTTTGGGAATTCACTATTATCTTATTTACCAAAAATAAATATTTTTAAAAAGGTATATTGTTTAGGGAATGGCAGATTCGCACTTTTGGGAAACTTTTTCAGTTATATTAATATTGATAAAAATATTAATAATTTATTTGATACTTTTGTTAAAAAAGTAAATAGCTCAGTAATGACTATTGATGAGTTTGAGTATGATTTACAAATATTGTTATCTTTTTCGTATGGAAAGCATCTTTTATTTGAAGATGCAAAACAAGGTTTGGATGAAGCAATTTTTGCAAATAAGAATACATATTCCTCAAATGATGCCTCTCTAAGAGGACAAAAATTTGCTAAGAAGAATATGGAAGTTGTTAAGATGGTTAAAGTTGCATTGGATAATTATAATATTGTCTCATACTTTCAACCTATAATTAATAACAAAACAAAGGAAATTGAAAAGTATGAATCTTTGGTTCGTTTAATTGATGAAAATGACAATGTTTTAGCGCCTTATGACTTTTTACAAATTGCAAAAGATAGTGGTTATTATAATAAAATTACAAAAAGAGTTTTAAAAAATTCATTTAAAATCTTAAAAAAAATCAATACCGATATCTCAATAAATTTATCAATATTAGATATAGAAAGAGAAGAAACCAGAAATATACTCTTTTACCTTCTTGAAAAAAATAAAGAGCATGCGCCAAAAATTATCTTCGAGTTACTTGAAGATGAAAGAGTGAAAGACTTTAGTATTATTAAAAATTTTATTCGAAAAGTAAAAAAAATGGGTGTAAAAATAGCCATTGATGACTTTGGTTCTGGATATTCAAGTTTTGAAAGATTGTTAGAATTTGACCCAGATATTATAAAAATTGATGGATCCTTGGTTAAAAATATAGTACATGATGAGTTTTCCAGAAATGTGATTGAGACAATTGCAGTATTTGCCAAAAAACAAAATATAAAAACGGTTGCGGAATTTGTAGAAAATGAGAATATATTTAATATTTTAAACCGTATTGGAATTGATTATTCCCAAGGTTATTTTTTTGGTAAACCAGAAGAAATAATATTGTAGCTCTATTTTACTATTAATTACAAGAATTTATTAGTTTGAACTTGTTATTTGTTATAATTCAAGTATAAATATTAGGAGTTATTATGAAAGATAGATTACATGAAATAATTGCACAATGTGCAGTTTTACATGAAACAAATATAAATGAAGAAATAATAAATAATTTAGATTTAATTGAAAAAAAACTTTCCAATGTTGATGATGATATTAAAGAGCACTATCTTATGTTGCTTTTACAATACTACTTTCAAAATAATAATTTAGAAGGTGTTCAAAAATTACTTTTACAAGGCTTTAAATTTGAAATGAGATTTGAAGATATAAAAGAGGCTTTTATCCACATTTGCAACAATGAAGATAATGTTATTGAGTTTTTTGAAGACAACGTTGTTATGTTAAAAGATGTCATACAAGATGATGAATTAAAAGAAATTTATGAATACTACAACGATGACGTTAACAATCAAATAAATCTTGAAGAATCCCTAATCCTTATTAAAAAGAACAGATATGTTTGTGCTCATGTACATAAAAGCAATAATCCATATCTGAGGTTTTTTCTTAATGAAGATTTATTAGAATCACTTCAACGAGATATGCCATTTTTATTAAAATAGCATATTAACTTTTTCCTTCGTTGTATAAAGCAACTTCACGAGCAGCTTCTACTGCTGCTGGGAGTATTGCTTCACTTAGTGCTGGATGAATATATAACATCTCTTTTAGATGTCTGATATCGTTATCTATGTGCATTACTGCTAGAATTTGATGCATAAGTGTTGCACTTTCTGGCCCAATTAAATGACAACCAATAATTTCATGAGTTTTAGGATTAACTAGAAATTTTGTAATTGGATATTTTAATTTTGTTGACATTGCCTTAGCACTTGCAAGCCAGTTTGTTGTGGTTACGATATATTCAATGTCATTCTGCTTTGCTTTTTCTTCACTTAAACCAACACTTGCAATTTCAGGATCTGTAAATACTGCATGTGGCATATATTTAAATTTTAGAGGTGTGGTATTATTTTCAAGTAAAATTTTCCCTAAATGATTTACTTCATAAGCAGCTGCATGTTGTAACATATGCTCACCTGATGCATCTCCTACTACATAAATACCTTTTGCTGTAGTTTGAAAAAAATCATCTCTTTTAATAAACCCTTTATCATTAACTTCAATGCTGGTTGCCTCTAAATTTAATGTATCTGCGTTAGACTTTCGTCCTGTAGCATAAAGTAGGGCTTCACTTTTATGGGTAGTAATTGTATTATTTTTGTTGATAAGGGTCATCGTGAAGTTATTTTCTTGGTGTTGAACATCTTGAATCGTTGTATCAAAAAGCACATCAATATTTTTTATAAATTCTTTTTTAAACAGATCAGATATTTCATTGTCTTCACTGCTTAAAAGTGTTTGACTTCTTACTAAGAGTTTTGTTTTAACTCCAATAGCATCAAAAAAATTTGCCAGTTCGCAAGCAATAAATCCTGAACCTACAATGGTAATAGATTTTGGAACTTCCCCTACTAATGGAAATATATCATCACTACTCCATGCTTTTTTATGAGAAGGTTCAATAGGTCTTGTTCCTGTAGAAATTACAATTTTAGGAGCAGTTAAAACTTCATCATTTACTTGAACTTCATTATTAGATATAAATTTTCCAATGCCTCTAAAAATTTCTACATTTTCATTAAATCTACTCTCATATCTAGAGTCAATTTTTGAAACATAGTTATTAGTATGTTCAAATATTTTATTGATATCAATATTATTTATAGTGGCATCAATATAATGCCTAGAAGAATCCTTAATTGCTCTTGCTGTATGTGCATATCCTATTAGGAGCTTAGAAGGCACACATCCTCTATTTGGACAAGTTCCACCTAATGCTGACTTTTCAATTAATGCAACACTTAAACCCGCTTTACCTGCATTTACTGCCAGATTACTTGCTCTTCCTCCACCAATGATTATGAGATCGAATTTTTTCATATGAATCCTTCTAATGTACTAAATAAATTTAGTATAAAATAAATTTGTTTGTTCTTTGTGTAGTAAATCATATACCATTAGCTAAGCCCAAAGTTGTAAGGGTGGAATGGATGCTACTGCTTTCAATATATCTGTTCTAGATGCAATTCCAACCAAAATATCATTTTCATCAACAATTGGTATTGCATTTAGATTAAAATCAACCATTACTTTTGCAACTCTTCTTATATCTGCTAAGGGGTCTGCTGTTATTACTTCTGGAAGATTGAGATTGTCTAATATCTTTTGCATAGAATGTTGTGCATTTTGCAAATCATCAATGATCAAATTTAGAATATTTTTTTGGGTAATCATACCTTTTATGATTCCTGCTCTTGTAATTATTGGCAGTTGTCTGATATTTTTAGTATTTAAAATATCGTATGTTTCTTGAACTGAAGTTTCCCCTTGTACATAAAGAACTTCTTTATTCATAATTTGTGCTACATGATATATAGTTTCTAGGTTACTTTGGTTTGTATTTTTCTTGTAGGTGTTTATAGCAATTTTGTTAAGGCTTGATTGCTCTGATGACATAAAATCATCAAATTGTCTTTCTTTATTATTATGGATTTCATTTATGTGGTTAATTTTTTTTACATTATAAAGAGTTTCTACTGGGCCTCTTGAACTTAGTTTCCCCTCGTTGTATATTGCAAACATAACTCACCTCTTTTAGATTTTTATTTATTGTATCAAAAAAGAGAAAGAACTACAAAAATTAATAGCTAGAATAAATCTTTGGGATTAATATGCGCACTATTTTTTGTTGCTTGGAAAGTGAGTGTATTATCTATTCTTCCAACAACATATCCTTTTTTAATCCATTTTCCAACTTTTAGCGTTGGAGAAATTCTATCTAGATGAGAATAAATTGTATGTAGGCCACCTTTATGTTGAATAATAACAACATTTTCTAACATACCTGAGTTTTTCTTTGCGTACACAACTTTACCATTTAATACACTGTAAACTTTTGCTTTAGATTTATTTGATTTTAGAACAACAGACTCATTAAAAAGTTTAATTTTGTAAACAGGATCATAATATTTTCCAAATTTTTTGATTACTTTGTAAGATTTTAAAGGTGCAATTGTTTTAGCACCTCTATATTTAGAAATTTTAACTCCCTTAGTCGATGAACCAAGGACCCTGACATCAATATCTACATTTTTAGTATATCTTTGTGTTGGCGTTTTTGGTTTTGAGGCTTTTTTCGTTTTGCTTCTTGTTTTACTTTTTCTATTTTTACTTAGTTTTTTCTTTCTTGCTCGTTCATCTGCTTTTTTCTTTAACGCCAATAACCTTCTTTTTTCTCTAGAACGTGCTCTTTTTTCTTTAGACAATTCTTCTTTTTTAAGAATGTTTAACTTCCCTAATAGTTTTGCAAGGTTTTGTTGTTTATTGATGGCCTTTTTTAACTCTTTTTGATAAGCTGAATGTTTATTCTCAAGTGAATTTATTGCTCTTTTTTGCTTACTCATTAAAGAATTAAGTGTTTTTCTTTTCTTTTGTCTTTTTATTATATAATTTTTTGTTTTTTTAATTGCTTTTTCATTGTTTCTTTTGTTTAGATTTATCATTGTATAATTTGTATTAATTCTTTGAATCTCTTCTTTTGAATTAATTGCTAGGGCTTTATAAATCTCATTATCAATAAGCTCTTCAAGCGACTTCTCTGTAGCTAACCTTAATGCAATAGAAGAAGAAAACTCTTCAATAATAGTTTCTACTATTTCTTTCTCATTAAGTTGTTTATCTTTTAAAAGTTGCCCTGATGTTTTGGTTAAGTTATCAAGTATTTGTTTTGATTGAGCTAGTATTTCTTTATGGTCATCAATATCATTATTAATTATAGTGATTTTTTTTTCAATTTTTTCTAACTCATTACTCTGTTTTGAAATTTGATTTGCTAATAACCTAATTCTTAAAGATGCCAGTTGTTTTTTTGATTTACTTTTGTCTAATATTTTTTTGTTTGATAGTATTTTTCTCTCAATTGAGTTGCTTGATGCAAAGAGCAAACAAGAAAGAGAGATAAGCAATAAAATTAATTTAGTCATTTTTCAATTTATATTTAAATAATACGCCAAATATAGTTGAAACAGATATAAATAAAGATAATACAAATACCTTTATTAACTCCTCTTGTACAGACAACTTAATATTTACAACACTTTGTAGTTCAAGTGGAAAGACTAATGATAAGTTTTCATTAAGTAATATAATCAATCCTGCAACAATAAAAAAAGATATAATTGCACCTAAAACTGCTTGTTTGATAACAGAACCCGCACTGTATAAAATAGATGCTCCATGAAATCTCATAATAGTAATTTTTTCATGATGTTCATAAAACCATATTTTAATTTGTTTTGCAATTATAATTACTGCATATATTAATATTACCACAAAAACAATGGCAATGATTTTTTGTATGATTAATAATAGAAGAAATATTTGATTGTGATTTTTAGAAAATATTTCCACTTTTTTAACTGTTTTTATTTGTTTAATTTCTTCTTTTATTTCTTTTAATTGTAAGGTTGTAGGATAGTTTTCTAAATGTATTTTATAGAAAAATGGAAGTTTTTTTCTTAGGAGTTCAATTGATTTTGCAGAAAGATTCTCTTTCATATTTTTAATAATATCATTTTTTTCTAGAGTTACAATATTTTTGACTTTTATTCCAGCAAACTCATTTAAATTATCTTTAATTAGAGGTAAACTTGAAACAACAACAATAGAATAGTCATTTGATATTTTTAATTTATAATCTTCAACTACTTTTGTAGTAAATAAAAAAATAGCAAATGTTATTAACATTGCCGTAAGTGGTATGATAAAAGAAAATATAGACTTAAGAGACTTCATATATTATTCCATCTTCAATTGAAAGTTGTCTAAATTTTATTCCAAAGTTTTTTGGAACTCTGTGTGTTACAACAACTACAGTTATCCCTAATTGCTCATTTGCACCTTTAAGCAAATTCCAGACGACTTCAGCAGAATAATCATCAAGGTTACCCGTTGGTTCATCTGCAATGATAATTTTTGGATTATGTGCAAGTGCTCGTGCAACTGCAACTCTTTGCTGTTCTCCTCCACTTAATTGATTAGGTTTATACCCTTTTCTGTGGCTTAGTTTTACATGTGATAAAAGATTTAGTGCTTGTTTTTTTGAAATATCATTTGAGTAGCCATTGATTTTTAAAGGAAGCATAATATTCTCTTCTATGGTCCATTCATTAATAAGTTTATAATCTTGAAAAATTATTCCAATATCACGTCTTAGTTTTCGCAAATCAGAAGAAGAGATGCCTTTCATTTTATGTCCATCAACAAACATCTCTCCATGTTTTAGTCCAATATCTCCATAAAGTGATTTTATAAGTGTAGATTTTCCACTACCACTATTTCCCCCTATAAATATGAACTCTTTATCTCTAATATGTAGACTTCCTTTTTTAATTATAAATCTATTTTTATCATAAGAGAGATAAATTTCTTTAGCTGTTATCATTGGATAAAATCTTCTTTAATTCATTGTGAGCCTTTATATTCGCACTCGTTGGAATAGGGTTACCTTGATAATATGTAACTTTGTTATCTTGGATAATTATGTATTTACTAAGTGGTCTATTAAAGCTACCAAATGTTAATCTTATTAATACATTGTTTTCTTCTGTTGTAAAAATCTCCTCAATATGTAAGAAGTAGTCATCCTTTACTATTGGTTTTGTTTGGATTGTAGTTTTTATTTTTTCGAAATCAATCAAACTCTCAAAAGTAAAATCCGAACTGATATTTTTTTGTTCATCCTCTTGTGCACATATTAAAACAACATCGTAAATATTTTTACCTTGTTTTTTCCATCTGTCTTCGTACTTACTACTTACTCCTAGGTCTTTATTAATATCAATAATAATTTTACCTGTATTTAAATTTGTCAGTAAACCTGTGCAATAATCAAAATATTTTCTACTGTCTGTTCGTAGTTCTAAACTGCCAGAGACTTTTAGTACTCTTAAAGCTTCACTAATAAATTCATCACTATAAACTCTTCTATGTGGTTTCTTATCCCAAGGAACTGGAAAGTGTACAAATATTTTCCCCACTGAGTTTGATGAAATAAATTCCATGAAAAGTCTTGCATCATAGTTTATTGCAAGAATATTTTTAATATTTTGAATTTGAATTTGTTTTAAAAGCTGTTCAATTGAAGGTGTATGTATTTCTAACCCAATAAATAGTACTTCTGGATTTTCTAGTGCTTGATGTATAATATGACGTCCACTTCCAAATCCAACTTCAATTTGAACTTCTTGTTCTGGATTGAAATCATTTACAAAGTATTCAATATCTTTTATATACTCTTTTTTAGGTTCGACTTTTTGAGGTAAAGTGTTTGTATTGGAAAATTCAATTTGTGCATTTGTAGCTTTCGCATAGGCATTTATTGCATTTTTAATGATTTCAACAGGAGTTACCCTGGTAACTTTGTCTGCTTTTAACATCAAACTATTTTCTTTTTCTCTTAAGGTTAAAAGAAATTCTTTTTCCTCACTTTTAACAGAAATTTTATATTCTGTGTGTCTTGGTTTATCTGTAAAGTTGTATGATTTTGCGTAAAAATCAAATAATACTCCATCAATTTCGGTGGGAGTTTTAATTAAGTTGTTTTTTTTAAATTGAATATGTGGCATATTTTTTTAGTTGACCTCTTGTAGTTTTGGTAAAATAAGAGTTGTCTCATTTGTTTGTTCTGATAAAATTCCAAATTCATCTACTGCTTGAAGAGTGTATGTATACTCAACACCTCTTATAATATCTTTATCTTCAAATCTTACATCAGTAACATTGGTAAATTTTTCAGTTTTAGAATTAAAAAGGTCCTCTTTTATGTTTTTGTGTATGATATAAGCTACTGTCCTATTATCACCACTTTGCCAATTTAGTATTGCTTTTTCACCTTGGATTTGGGCTAATGTCATTATTGGTTTGTTTATCTTGATTAAGGTACTTCCCATAACTGCATTCATATTAAGTGCAGTTTCTAACCCATCTTTGTCAATAGAAGCAATTTTATAAAAAAGTATATGACCATCTTTGTTTATTAGATCATCATAAACTAAAGTATTTGCATTTACAATTGCAAGTTTATTAAAAGACCCAGTTGCTCTAGTACTACTATAAATTTTATATCTGACAATATCATTTGTTTTTGATTGTTCCCAGTTTAATGTAATTTTTCTTGGCTGATTATTTGTTGCTGTTAAATTTTCTACTCCAAAAGGAAGTGACTTTGTTTGTGCTTTAACTATTTCACTTGGTAATGTTTCAATTCCATCAAAGGTATGTCCAATTACTCTGTACATATAAACAACATTGTCTTTTAAATCTGCGTCAATAAATTCAATGTTTAATCTTCCTTTAACTGTTTTGATTTTGTGCCATTTAGAAGTTGCAGGAGATGTTTTTTCTATAGTATATTTTTCTACTCTTTGACTCTCGTGAGGACGCCAAAGAATTTTAATTTGTCGTGGTAAATTACTAATTGCTTGAATGAAACTTACTGATTCTAATCTTGGTAACGTAGTTACTGTATACGAAGCAGTTGGTCTTGACTCAAAACCTTGTTTTGTTGCAGAAGAAATTGCATAAGTATATTGCGTATTTGGTTGAAGATTGTTATCTGAAAAATGTGTTGTATATCTGTTTTTAATAATCTCTACACGTTTTAACTTTTGACCGTCATTTTGCATGTTTGCTCTGTATAAATAATATCTATCTACTCTTGAATCGTCAACTTTTTGCCATTCAAAAGCAATTGCATTAATATCAGGAATGCTTCTTAAAGAATCAGAGTTTACTGATTCTAATGTCGTATCAATTTTTGGTTTTGCTGGTGTTGTAAGTTTCTGTTGGTATTCACAACCACTAACAAAAAGAATTAAAAGAATTGATGATGTAATCTTTATCAATTTTTTCATTTATACTCTCCATATCAAAGTGTTTTTCTAAAAAGTTTGCCATATCACAAGGCACATTTGCTGTAAAATTCATTTTCTCATTTGTCATTGGATGAATTAAATATAGATTATATGCATGCAGATAAACTCTATTTATTTTATTTAATTCGCCCTTAAAGCCATATAAATTATCTCCAAGTATATGCCTATTTATCGAACTTAAGTGAACTCTAATTTGATGAGTTCTTCCTGTAAATAGTTTTGCACTAATGAACTCGTATTTTTCATTTTTACTTAAATCTAACTTTAAAAAAGCAGACTTTGCACTTTTCCCATGTGGAACGATTCCCATTTTTAATCTATTATTTGGACTTCTTGCTATTGGACCTTCAATAATTTGATTGTCTTTTAAGGGCAGGTCTGTAAGAGCTAAATAGATTCTTCCCATAGATTTGTCTTCTAGTTGTTTTGATAAACCTACATGTGCTTCATTTGTTTTAGCAACAACCATAACGCCACTTGTACCTTTATCAAGACGATGCACAATACCATGTCTTTCTTCCCCACTAATTGTTGATAAAGAAATATTTTTTTGTTTTAGCCAATCTACTAAGGTAGCTTCATTTACACTAGGCGCATCGTGAACTACTAGGTTTGAAGGCTTGTTTATTACTAATATATAGTCATCTTCATATATGATTTCTACTTCAAAATTCACTTCTTGAATTTCTTTCTTTTGAACTTCTGGTAAAGTAACTTCAATTTCTTGGTCAAGTTTTAACTTGTAACCTGTTTTTGAATTAATTTTTCCATTAACTTTTACAAACTCTTTTTTTATTAATTGTTCAATTTGATTTCTACTCTCATTTAACTTGTTTGATAAATATTTATCAAGCCTTAACTCTTCTTCAACAATAAAGTTTTTATTCATATTTCGCTACTCTTTCACTATGCATTTATTTGACAAGAGAATAATCTCTCATTTTGATTTTATATTGATTTTATTTGTTCTTCCATTGGTATATCTATCATACCATTTAATTAGTGAAACAAACGAATTATTAGCGCAAAAACAGCTTATATATTTTACAATATCCTTTTTCGCATTTATTTTATTTTTTATTTTACCAATAAGGCGGCATGTTCGGTTCATTCCTTTACTGTATTGGGTTGGTATATTTCTACTGTTATCAGTTGAGTTTTGGGGTGTTACTAAACTTGGTGCTAAAAGATGGATATCTGTACCTTTATTAAATACAACCATGCAGCCTTCTGAGTTGTTTAAACCTATTTTTTTACT
>Ga0105351_1001421_pt1 | contig 10965 bp, 9 predicted proteins | sample EN4Hudsemesocosm_FD_83662 | JGI IMG/M metagenome (GOLD analysis project Ga0105351, IMG submission 83662) | Methane-oxidizing microbial communities from mesocosms in the Hudson Canyon - EN4B Hudson Canyon | ecosystem: Environmental > Aquatic > Marine > Cold seeps | place: Hudson Canyon | collected... | reverse complement strand
GAGCAGGATATGAGAAAGTTAGTATTAGTGAAGATGAAAAAGAATTTCAAAACTCACTAAATAAAGCTTCGTTAGTAGTAATTTTTGAAAATAATTATTTCGATAATCAACTAGACTTATTAGACAATAAAAAAATTGTTTCATTATTTAGTGCAAACTCGACCGTTTGCGAAAAATCAGATGTAGCAATTCCAGTTGCATCATTTCTTGAAAAATCAGGAAGTTATATAAATTGTACTGGAAAAACTCAAGAAGTGTCATCTAAGATGAATAAAAATAATCCAAGTATTGATATTAAATCTCTTCTTGAATCAATTAATGTTAAGTTTTAAAAAGGAATGCAATGAGTAGTGCATCAATTATTGTAGTTATTGTTAATATTCTTCTGGCTGTAGTTCTGGCTGTAGGTACCACTCCAATTATGGTGTGGTGGGAAAGAAGAGTAGCAGGTTTTATTCAAGATAGAACAGGACCAAACAGATGTAGTATTGGCGGTTTTAGACTGGGTGGAGTAATACAAAGTTTTGCAGATATGTTAAAACTTGTATTTAAAGAAGATTTTGCTCCATCACATATAAAATATAAGTTTTTTTATACGATTGCACCTTCTATTGTATTTTTCTGTTCATTTTTGACGTTTGCAGTTATTCCCTTTGCAGCTCCTTTAGAAATAGATGGTGTTTCTTACATGATGCAGGCCATTCCAACTCAACTTGGAATCATGTGGTTTTTAGCTTATGCGGGACTTGCGGTTTATGGAATCATTTTAGGTGGATATGCTAGTGAAAATAAATATGGATTGTTAAGTTCAATTAGAGCAACTGCTCAAGTTGTATCTTATGAAGCTGCTATGGGATTATCAATTATTTCGATGTTAGTAACGTATGGAACGATTCACTTAAGTGATATGGTAGCTTTCCAAGGTGGATTAATATTTGGTTTTATTCCAGCATGGGGAATTATACTTCAACCATTAGCTGCAATCATTTTTATAGTTACTGCCTTTGCTGAAGCAAACAGAGCTCCATTTGATATAGCTGAAGGTGAGAGTGAAATTGTTGCCGGATATCATACAGAATACTCTGCAATGAGATTTGGACTGTTTCAAGTAGGTGAGTATGCGGCAATGAGTGCATCAAGTGCAATTATCGTTACACTATTTTTTGGTGGTTATCAAATTCCTTGGTTAGATACAGCTGCAATTCAATCAAATATATACATTGTTATTGGGGCTATTATCGTTTCACTAATAGCCATGACATTTTGTTTGACAAAATGGATGAAGAAAAACAATACATGGGATGATGAAAATGATCCAAGAGCAAGAGAGACAAATGTTTTAGTCAAAGCCTTTTGGATAATGACTGTTGTTGTTTCTTTGGTCTTGATTTCTTTTATAGTTACTGGTCTTGGAACTAATGGTGTAAATATTGCAACAGCAGCTATTCAAATTGGAACATTTTTAATCAAATTCTTTATGATGAGTTTGGTTTTTATTTGGGTTAGATGGACGCTATTAAGATTTAGATATGACCAACTGCAAATGTTAGGTTGGAAAGTATTATTACCATTGGCTATATTAAATATTTTTATAACAGCAACTTTTGTTGTTGTAGTTGGGAGTTAAGATGGCTGTAAAAGTTGTACCTAGACACGGATCATCTTTAAAAGATAAGTTGTATCTTCCTGCAATTGCAGGAGGAATGAAAACTACTTTTAAACATTTTGTTAAGAATCTAAAAGATACGTCAAACTTAAGAACAGTACAATATCCTGAAGTTCAACCTACAGATATCACTGATCGATACAGAGGCGTTCACAGACTGACATTAAGAGAAGATGAAAGTGAAAAATGTGTTGCATGTTATATGTGTGCCACAGCCTGTCCTGCGCAATGTATTGCTATTGAAGCAGAAGAGCGAACAGATGGACAAGATGAAAAAAGACCTAAGAAATTTTCAATTGATTTACTTGAATGTGTTTACTGTGGATATTGTGTGGAAGCATGTCCTTGTGATGCGATTAGAATGGATACGGGTATTTTTTCACTGACAGGAAAAACAAGAGAAGAATTTGTATTAAATAAGGAACAACTAATGGCAAATAAAAGATCAAAGGATTTTAGTGATGATTGATTTTGTTTTTTTAGCATTAAGCTTTTTTGCCGTTGGTGGTGGGGTTGCTATGCTGATCAATAATAATCCTATATATTGTGCATTGGGATTACTTATTTCTGTATTGAGTGTTGCAGGACTATTTGCACTACTTAGTGCAACATTTATGTTTATGGTACAAATCATTGTCTATGCAGGTGCTATTATGACAATCATCTTATTTATATTAATGTTTTTAAATATAAAAGAAGAAGATTTACCACATGAGCCTAAAAAAAATATACTAATAACTATGGGTGTTATATTAATGATTCCAATAAACTTATTAATATTAGAAGGCGTAGCACGACTTCCTGATTCAGACATGAGTATAGTTGAAGAAGGTTTTGGAGGAATAAAAGAACTGGGTATGAAACTGTACACAGAATGGTTACTGCCTTTTGAACTTATTTCAATTTTGCTTTTAGTTGCACTAATAGGTGCAGTTGTGTTAGCGAAAAAAAGAGAGAAAAGAGGTACAAGTTATGACTAGTCTTACAGGATATGCTGCTGTATCAATGATACTTTTTTCTTTAGGTGCAATTGGAGTAGTAAGCAGAAGAAATGTTTTTATTATTTATATGTCAATTGAATTAATGTTAAATGGAATTAACCTGTTTTTAGTTACTTTTGCGAGATATCACTTTAATATGGATGGTCAAATTTTATCTATTATGGTCATTGCAATTGCTGCAGCTGAAGCTGCAATTTTTCTATCAGTTATAATATTATTGTTTAAAACAAAAAAATCACTTGATACAAACGTATTTACTGAACTTAAACAGGAGACTGAATAATGCACACTCCTTACTTAATTTGGATAATTTTGATACCACTTTTAGGTGCTCTATTAAATGCAGGTTTTTATATTTATCATATAAAATTTAAAAAATTACCTGAAAAACTGTTTGCAATTATTGGAACGGTTACACCATTTATCGCATTTTTATTTACTCTGAATCTGTTTTTTAAACTCAATGACGGAAGTGAAAATTTTGAACAGTTTTTATTTCAATGGTTGGATGTAGATAATCTTTCAATTGAAATGAAACTTCTAGGAGATAAACTGGCTATTTTTATGGCTATGTTTGTTACTTTTGTTGGTTGGCTGATTCATATTTATGCAGTTGGTTATATGAAAGGCGATGATGGATTTGGTAAGTTTTTTGCTTATTTTAATCTGTTCTTAGCATCAATGTTAATACTTGTACTTGCAGATAACCCAGTCATATTATTTATTGGATGGGAAGGGGTTGGAGTTTGTTCATACCTTCTAATTTCATTTCATTATACCGATGGGGATAATGTTATGGCAGGAAACAAAGCATTTATTGTTAATAGAGTGGGAGATTTAGGATTTATTCTTGGAGTGATAACTCTATTTTTTGCTTTGGATAAGACAGGAATTAGTTTTGGAGATATGCAAGCAAACATAAGTATAGCCTCAAATGATCTACTAATATTATCTGGTTTCTTACTGTTTGTGGGAGCAATGGGAAAATCAGCACAAGTACCATTATATGTTTGGCTACCTGATGCAATGGCAGGTCCAACACCTATTTCAGCACTTATTCACGCAGCAACAATGGTTACTGCGGGTATTTATATGGTTGCAAGATTTCACTTTTTATACTCTAGCGTTGAAGAAATTGGACTGTTTATAGCTTATATTGGGGCTATTTCAGCGGTGTTTGCTGCGATTATTGCAACACGACAACAAGACATTAAAAAAATCCTTGCTTACTCTACAATGAGTCAACTGGGATATATGTTTATAGGTGTAGGTCTTGGTTTTTACAGTTCTGGACTCTTTCATGTATTTACACACGCCTTTTTCAAGGCAATGTTATTCATGGGTGCAGGTGGAGTAATATTAGCTCTTCATCATGAACAAAATATTTTTAAAATGGCACAACATAGAAAAAGACTTCCAATAATCAGTGCGACATTTTTAATAGGAGTTATTGCAATTTCTGGAATCCCTCCATTTTCTGGATTCTTTTCAAAAGATGCGATACTTGCAGCTGCATTTCAACAAGGGGAATATCTCATATGGGGAGTAGGAATGTTTACTGCATTTTTAACCGCTTTTTATATGTTTAGACTTTATTTTGTTGTTTTTGTGGCACCAAATGGACATGAAAAAGAGTATTCATACACAGACAAAACCATTACGTTTCCATTAATGATATTAGCCGTTGGTGCTATATTTGCTGGGTTCTTAAACTTCCCTGCAATATTTGGTGGATCTGCTTTTGTAGATACTTGGTTAGCAGAATTAAATTCAGTCAAACTTCATATGTCTCATGCGACAGAGTATGCATTAATGTTTGCAAGTATTGCAGTTGCCGTTGCTGGAATTTATGTGGCATATAAAAAATATGCAAATTATGATGTATATAAACCAGAAAGCGAAGAAGGTTTAATAGCCAATAAATTCTACGTAGATGAAGTTTACGACAAACTTTTTGTACAAAGTATCAAAAGATTAAGTCGATACTTTGATGAAACAGTTGATACTAAATACATAGATGGAACATTGATGTTGGCATGTAAAGGTTTTATTAGTTTTGGAAAAAAACTGGCCATCATACAAAATGCAAATGTTAGGTATTATGCCTTTTACATGCTTGCAGGTATCAGTGCAACTTCAATGTATATATATATAACGTTAATAGGACAATAGTATGGGTGCAGCAGATATTTTATCTTTTATAATTTTTTTACCGGCGGTCGTTGCATTTATTTTAATGATATCAACAACTAAAATTGAAGATGTAAGAAACATCGCATTTATTACAACTATAATTACACTTATACTTGTGATGAAGATTTATTTAAATTTTGAACCAAAAGCAGAAATGCAATTTGTTACTAATATTGAATGGATTAGCAGTTATGGTATTAACTACTATATTGGTGTTGATGGTTTTTCATTGACTATTTTAATGCTAATTGCAATTTTAATTCCAACTTCTTATTTATTGTTATGGGAAGGAAGAACTAAAGGTTACTGGTTGAATATGTTATTAATTCAAACAGGGGTAACTGGAACTCTTTTATCTTTAGACATCATTTTATTTTACTTCTTCTGGGAAACAATGTTACTTCCAGTGTTTTTAATCATTGGTATATTTGGTAGCGGTAACAAGGTTTTCTCAACAATTAAAGTAACCATTTATACAATGGCTGGTTCATTACTGATGTTCGTTGCTATTTTGTATTTGGGTGTTTCATTTTTTAATGAATATGGGCATTGGAGTTTTCAATACAATGATTTAACCACCCTGACCCACTTAGGCTATAATGAAAAACTCTTTTTATTCCTAGCCTTTGCAACAGCATTTGCAATTAAGATTCCAATATTTCCATTTCATACATGGATTACAGGAACATATTCAGATGCACCAACGGGCGGGGTATTTTTACTTTCTTCTATTATGGCAAAACTTGGTGTTTATGCCGTAGTTCGTTTTATGATTCCATTTTTCCCAGATATCTTTGTTGAGTTTTCAAGTTGGTTTGTATTTATAGGTGTCTTTGGAATGATTTATTTTGGTATTGCAGCATTGATGCAAGATGACATTAAAAAGATGTTTGCATACTCTTCTGCATCTCACCTTTCATTGATTGCAGCTGGTGTCTTTTCACTAAATTCTTATGGAATTAATGGGGCATTATATTTGATTATTGCACATGCTATTGCAACAGGTGGTCTGTTTTTACTTATTGGGTTGCTACATGAACAAACTGGGTTTAAGACCATTAAAGATTTAGGGGGGATTGCAAAAAAAGCTCCTATCTTTACTTTTATGTTTGCCATCATGCTTTTCTCAAACGTAGGACTTCCAGGAACTAATGGTTTTGTATCTGAATTACTGATTATTTTTGGTATTTACGAATTTAATCATACCATGGGATATATTTCTGCCGTTACTGTTTTAGTAGCTGCTTCATTTATGTTATGGATGTTTCAAAGAGCAATACTCCAAGAGAGAGTGGGTGCACCTTTACAAATGAGAGATTTAAGAATCAAAGAAATTGTTGGACTTGTGCCTTGGGTAATTATAATTTTTCTAATGGGTATCTACCCTGACCCATTTATAGATAAGTTTGAACCAACAGTTACACATTATATAAATGATATTTTAAAAATTGGAGCGATAAAATGATAGATCAACTTATATATTTAATGCCAATTATCACAGTATTAATTGGTGCTATTGTATTAATGTTCCAAAGTATGTATGATGAAAAATACAGCATAAAAGATTTCATTCTTGTTTCTTCACTGTTTTTAATCATTGCCTTAGGTTTTGCTATTTACCACTTTGGTGATTTGTTTACAACCAGACCATTTAATGATATTTTTAACAATGTAATTATTTTTGATACCTTTGCAAACTTCTTTAATATTGCACTATTAAGTGGTGGATTATTAATCATTTTAATTGGTGAATATTATGCAAAAGAACATTCATACTTCAGAGGTGAATTTTATTGTATTTTATTATTCTCTTTATTTGGAATGATGTTATTAGCACATGCAAACGAATTAATCACAGCTTATATCGCTCTTGAAATAGCTTCATTTTCTGTTTATATCTTAGTTGGTTTTGATACGGAAAACAGTAAAAGAGTGGAGGCAATATTTAAATACTTAGTTTTAGGTTCTTTTATTGGTGCTTTTTTCCTTTTAGGAACGGTACTTATTTATGGAGCAACAGGTACAACAAATATTTCAGAAATATCTCAATTTATTAATTCTAACCCTAATGAAAAACTGTTATTGGTTTATATTGGTGTTGCGATGATTTTATTCACATTTTTATTTAAAATTGCAGCTTTTCCATTCCAGTCTTGGGTACTTGATGTTTATAGAGGGGCTCCTATTTTAGTGACTGCTTTTATGGCATCTGTATTTAAAATTGCAATTTTCTCATTTTTCTTAAGAGCTATATTATCTGATTTTATTACATTAAATACATTCTGGGAAAACGCATTAATTGTGATTACGGTCATAACATTAGCAATTGGAAGTTGGTTAGCAATTACTCAAGATATTGTAAAAAGAATGTTAGCAGGTTCAAGTATCGTTCATACAGGATACATGCTTCTAGGAATCATTGCATTGGGTCAGAATATAGAAAGTGCTTATTCAATCATGTTTTATCTAATTGCTTATTTATTATCAGCTCTTGGTGCCTTTGGTTTGGTATCACATGTAATTGCAGATACAAAGGTAAGAATCACTTATGATGATTTTAAAGGTTTAGGACAAGAAAGACCATATCTTGCTGCATTGATGACAATATTTATGTTCTCACTTGCTGGTATTCCTTCAACCATTGGATTCATTGCAAAATTTTATGTATTCACAGAAGCCATCAATGCTGGTTATGCTTACTTAGCCGTATTTGCTATTATTGCAACAGCAATATCAATTTACTACTATTTTAGATTAATTGCAATGATGTATTTTTATCCAAGTTTTGCCGATGCTAATGTAAGTAAATCAAGTGATGCAAGAATCAGTACTTTTATGATTGGGTTTGTTGCCTTGCTTGTTATTTGGGGTGGAATTGGTTCAGCTATTGGATTCTTTTTTCCAATTCCAAGCATTGATGCTATCTTAGATGTAGTTGAATTATCTGTACAATCACTGTTTATAAAATAGACATTTGTGTTATAATGTAACACGAATATCATAACTCTTCAACTTTGCTTAACTTAAATATTTACTCATAAAGCCCCAAATTTGGGGCTTTTATCATTTTTTACCCCTTGATTTAAGTCAAATTTCAGCCAAATCTAATAATATAGAAAGTCTTGTTTTGCTACTATATTGCTACACTATTTATAAGAGCCAAATTATGTAATAGAAATTTTAAATTATTTAGAATTTCTAATTTATAATTTGAGTTTAACACAAAAAAAACCAAACGAAAGGATTCAATATGAGTGACCTAATAGAGGGCTATTTAGGTAAAACAGTTGAAGGAAAGAAAAGTAGAATGCCTGCTAAGCTTGATTATTTACAAAGTGCAACAGGGTTAATTCTTGGTCTATTTATGTGGGGACACATGTTATTGGTATCATCAATCTTAATCAGTAAAGATTTCATGTATACGATTACAAAGTTATTAGAGGCAAGTTTTATTTTTGAAGGTGGTAATCCCCTTCTTGTAACATTTGCAGCTATTGTGATTTTTACTATTTTTATTGCACATGCGGCAATGGGTATGAGAAAACTTCCTGGTACATTTAAGCAATACCAAGTTATGAAAGCTCACGCAGATTACATGGGCCATGAAGATACAAAATTATGGTTTACACAAGCCTTTACTGGTTTTGCAATGTTCTTCTTAGGTTCTATTCACCTTTACATTATCATGACAAATTCAGATGCAATTGGACCATATGCAAGTGCAGATAGAGTTTGGTCTGAGTGGATGTGGCCATTATACATCTTATTATTATTAGCAGTTGAATTCCATGGGACAATTGGTCTTTATAGACTTTCTGTTAAATGGGGATGGTTTGATGGAGCTAATCCAAAAGAGACTAGAAAGTCACTTAAAAAACTTAAAAAAATTCTTACATGGTTTTTCCTGATTTTAGGATTTGCAACACTGTTTGCATATATGAAAATCGGTATGGATCACGCAGATAATTATGGCGAAAAATACCAACCATCTGCACAAATTATTGAATTCAAAACAACAGGGAGACACGCATAATGAAAATTAATTACTGTGATGCCTTAGTTATTGGTGGAGGACTTGCTGGTTTAAGAGCTGCAGTTGCCGCTCAAACTAAAGGTTTAAATACTGTAGTATTAAGTTTAGTACCTGTTAAAAGATCTCATAGTGCTGCTGCTCAAGGTGGTATGCAAGCTTCTTTAGGAAACTCTAAAATGTCTCAAGGTGATAATGAAGATTTACACTTTGCTGATACAGTTAAGGGTAGTGACTGGGGATGTGATCAAGATGTTGCTAGAATGTTTGTTAACACTGCACCAAAAGCAATCAGAGAATTAGCTGGTTGGGGTGTGCCTTGGACTCGAGTACGAGAAGGTTCAAGAGAAGCGGTTATCAATGCTAAGAAAACAACTATTACTGAAGACGCAAACGTTCATGGTTTAATTACATCAAGAGATTTTGGTGGAACTAAAAAATGGAGAACATGTTATACTGCTGATGCAACTGGACATACAATGTTATTTGGTGTTGCAAATGAAGCATTAAAACATAAAGTTGATATCAGAGACAGAAAAGAAGCTATTTCATTAATTCACGAAGGTGAAAAATGTTATGGAGCGATTGTTAGAGATTTAATTACTGGTGAATTAGAAGCTTATGTTGCAAAAGGTACATGTATTGCTACAGGTGGATACGGAAGAGTATTTAAACAAACTACAAATGCAGTTATCTGTGAAGGTATTGGTGCAGCCATTGCACTAGAAACTGGAATAGCCACATTAGGAAACATGGAAGCTGTACAATTTCACCCAACACCAATCGTGCCATCAGGTATTTTACTAACTGAAGGTTGTAGAGGAGATGGTGGAATCTTAAGAGACGTTGATGGTCACAGATTTATGCCAGATTACGAGCCAGAGAAAAAAGAACTTGCTTCAAGAGACGTTGTTTCTAGAAGAATGATTGAGCACATTAGAAATGGTAAAGGAGTTCCATCTCCATACGGTGATCACATCTGGTTAGATATTTCTATTCTAGGTCGAGAGCATATTGAAAAGAACTTAAGAGATGTACAAGAAATTTGTCAAATCTTTAATGGTATTGATCCAGCAGATGAAGGTAAAAAAGGATGGGCTCCAGTTCTTCCTATGCAACATTATTCTATGGGTGGAATTAGAACTAAACCAACAGGTGAATCACAAAAACTAGCAGGTCTTTTTGCTTGTGGTGAAGCTTCTTGTTGGGATATGCATGGATTCAACAGACTGGGTGGAAACTCAGTTTCTGAAACAGTTGTTGCTGGTATGATTATTGGTAACTATTTTGCTGATTACTGTTTAGCAAATGATATTTCAATTCCAACTGCTACTGTTCAAAAAGCATTAGATGCTCAAGATACATATCTTGATGAAATCTTAGCATACGAAGGTAGCGAAGATATCTTTAAAATCAAAAACAGAATGCAAAATCTTATGGATTCAAATGTAGGTATCTTTAGAGATGGTCCTAAATTAACTGCAGCTGTTGAAGAATTAGAAGAGTTATTAAAGAAAACAAAACAAATCACAGTTAAATCTAAAGAAAGATGTGGAAATCCTGAGCTTGAAGAAGCTTACAGAGTTCCAAAAATGCTTAAAGTTGCACTTTGTGTGGCTAAAGGTGGTCGAGAGCGAACTGAATCAAGAGGAGCTCACTATAGAGAAGACTTCTTAAAAAGAGATGATGCAAACTGGTTAAACAGAACATTAACTTCTTGGCCAGATGCTAGTGATACTCAACCAACAATTACATACGAAGAATTAGATATTATGGCTATGGAAATGCCTCCAGCATTTAGAGGTTATGGTGCTAAGGGTATGATTATTGAGCATGATCTTTCTGCAAAAAGACAAGCTGAAGTTGATGAAATCACTGAAAAAATGGAAGCTGAAGGTAAAGACAGATTTGAAGTTCAAGCTGCGCTTATGAATTATGATTTACCAATGAACTATAAAGATAAAAATGAAAGAGTAGGAGTTAAATAATGAGTTACGAAAAAGGTAGAGAAATCACTATATCAGTACTTAAGTTTAATCCAAGAAGTGCTGTTTCAAAACCACATTTTGTGGACT
>Ga0105351_1001420_pt1 | contig 10971 bp, 9 predicted proteins | sample EN4Hudsemesocosm_FD_83662 | JGI IMG/M metagenome (GOLD analysis project Ga0105351, IMG submission 83662) | Methane-oxidizing microbial communities from mesocosms in the Hudson Canyon - EN4B Hudson Canyon | ecosystem: Environmental > Aquatic > Marine > Cold seeps | place: Hudson Canyon | collected... | reverse complement strand
TTTATAAAAGATATGCAAACACCATTTTCTATTTATAGAAGAGATTATAAAAAACACTTAATCGAGGTTGTTCTTGAAGTGGATAAATCAAAGACTTTTTTCTTTAGGTCAAAAAAATATTTAAAATCTCAAGATATCATTGAAGAAAAAGAGAATGGGAATTTAGTTATAAAGTATAAAGTCACACAAGAGCGTGAAATAGAAGAGTTAATAAAGCGATGGATTCCTCATGTTAAGGTTATAAGTCCACTTTCATTAAAAAAAAGAGTATTGGGAGAATTAAGAAAATATTTGGAGAAGTAAGTTTGCTTTCATATCAAAAAGAGTAATGCCTCTTTCAATAACTTTACTTTAGTCATTGAGGCATTCGAATATTTTATTCTTACAAGAGATATTTTCAGGAGTAAATTTTTTAAATATTTTCTGAAACGACTAATTTTAGGAGCCTCCTTCCCCACCTAGTTAAATAGTATAGAATGACATCTCTTTCTTTCTTTATTTATATTCTGATGATATGATGATTTGGAACTTTACTCTCTTTTGTAGCCCCAGGGTTATAAATTTTTGTATTGTTTATTTTTTCAATAGTATTGATTGGATGATGATTATGACCACATAGTACAATCTTTGCATTAATTAGATTATTCTTAATGGCACGGGACAACTCTTTATCTCCCCATTCTTTTCCATTTAAATCAGTAGATGCTTTTGAATTAGCAGGAGGAACATGAGTAATTAAAACATCACAGTCATCAACTTCATGAAAACCTTCTGCGCCAATATAAGGATAAGAGGAGAGTTTTATACCATTTATTGTTTTACTACAGTTATCTGAATATACATTTTTAATCGATAGCGTTTGCAACCAATCTTCATTATCGTAATCTTCAATATCATGGTTTCCGCTACAAACAAATAGCGGTTTATCAAACTTTTTCATCCAATTTATAATCCAGGAAATTTGTTCGGTTAAAGTCTCTTTTTTAGAGTCTTCCAAAAAATCTCCACTAATACAAAATACATCATATTTGTCTTGCTGGTTTTCTAGCCATTTAAACCAGTGAGTATTAAAATGTAAATCTGTTGTATGTAAGATAATCACTATTTCTTTCCCTTGAAAGACAATTCTAGATAGATATCGAAGCTATAACTTTCAATATAACTGCAATCATTTTTTGATGCTAAACAGCTACTGACTTTTTCATATTCAGATATGCTTTTCACTGTATCTGCATCTAAGTTATAATCTGTAAATACTCCGTATTCAAAGTCTTCATAGTACTTCACGGCTATATTTGAAAGAGTTTGACTTTTTTTATATTTTTCTTCAATGTTTATACTTAAAAAATCTTCTTTTTTTTCTAAATTATCTTTTAAAATACTTGGAGCTGTATTTATTGGAAGGAGCAAACATTTATCTTTTAGTTGTATTCCTTCTATAACTTCATTAATGTAGTTTTGTAACTGGATGATTGTCGGTTGTACCTTACTCGCTTTAAACTCAACTAAATCAAGAATTTTTAAGTTATTAAATGTTTCAGAAACAATTCCATTAGTTTGGATTTTATTAAATGTAAATTTCGCATCTAGTTGATGCAAGTAATTGACAAGTATACTCCATTCATATTTGAAGTGATGATCCATATCTTCTCTTAAATCTTCAAAATATAATATATTATCTTTTGGAATCCCTATCACCTTCTCCGGATCTTTTAATTCAGTGGCTTTTGGAACTAAGTATATTATTTCCATTTTAGTAACATTATCATATCGGGGTTCCCACATACTCAAGAGATAGTTGTATTTATGTTTATGCGAGGTTGCTTCTTGAATCTTTTCTAAATCATTTTTGAGTAGTTCCCCAAAACTAGGTATTTCCCCTTCATTCTCTTTACATAGAGTCTCCAATTTTTGATATATTTCAAGTTGAGAAGGTTTAAAGGAAGATGACTCAGTTTTTAATTCCACAAAGGTAAAAATTTTATCGTGAGTATTATATAAAAGGTAGTCTATATTGGTTGATTGATTAGAACCCTTTTCTTTACTATTACTTATAGTTCCTTTTCTAATAGGAAACTCAGGCATAATAAGTTTATATTTTTTATTATATTTTTCAAATAGAATCTCTTCTATAAACATCGAAAGGATAGGGGATATATAACGTTCTACTTGTACTTTAGGTGTGGCTCTACCTTTTGTTATAATTTCTTCCATTAAACTTGTTAAAAAATCAATTGACATATTATATTCCTAAATTATTATTTATTTTATAACTCTCATTGTCGGACATTATAGAAACATTATCAAAATGTTCACTAAACTTCTCTTTGTATTCAGTATGAATAGGTATTAGTTTTTTAGGACTTATCGAACTAGAAAACTTTTTTAGGGTATCTAAATCTGCATGTCCACTTGTATGTGCATAGGTCCAATGATAGTTTTCTTTTAAATGATTCATCATGGAAACAGTTTTAGAGTCACTATACTCTTCCTCTAGATATCCAAGCCACTGAGAGTAAATTATGTTGGCGTTATCTATATTAAGTTTTTGAATAAAAGTTTTAATATGCCAAGCAGATACTTTTAGAAAATAATTACTAGGATTTTCTTCTATTATTTTTAAATCAATAACATTCTCTTTTTTAAATAATGTATATTTAAATTCATCGAAATAGTTTTCATTCTCCTTGATCTTTTGATAATACCTACCGCCAGCATTTCTTATAACCCTAACATCGTCCCAAGAAATATTAGGAACATTATTTGATACAAGTTTGATTTTTTCTAATACCCATGCTGTATATATATCTACAACAAATATTCTCCCTGCTTTTTTACTTGCTCTATATGCGGATACCAATGAATCAATATTTTGAGAAGAACCTATCATAAAAGACAACAGATTATTTTGCTTAATAGTTTCATATATTTTATCTTCAACACTTTGCTCTGTAGGAAACTCTTCGTTGTTTCTTTGCAGCATAGTTCCTTCCATTAATAACACATCTACATTTTTAAGATTATTATCCTTAATCATTTTGTCAAAGAGTTTAGCTTTTCTTCCATTAGCTCTAAAATCACCACTATACAGTACTCTTTTACCATTGGCTTCAATTAAAAAAGCATATGCATCTATAGCACTGTGATCAACCAGATATGGGGTGATTTTAAAATCGCCAATTTCAAAGGATTTCCATGATTCATATATTTGAAAGTTATTCTCTAAAAGTTTACCACCAGTAAATAGTTTAGTGGCATTCATGAGTTCAAGAGAGAGTTTTCCACAATAAACGGGAATATTTTTATCAATGGTGACTATTTCACCAAAATGGTCTTGATGGGGATGGGAGATTAAAATAGCATCGATTGGTTTTTTAATGCTTACTTGTTTACTACCTTCTTGTAAAGGTGTACCATAATCAAGGAATATGGCTGTATTAGTTGTTGAAAGTTCAATACAACTTCCTCCTATCTCTTCTGTGCCTTTGTGGATTGTAACTATCATAGCCTCTCCTAGTATAAATTTAATTTAGATGACTATTATTACATATAAAGTAGACACCTTTATGTCTGATTAGAATAAAATTCAATTCTCCTGTTGTGAAGTTAAGAATCACAAAGAAGGGGAATTAAATTTGTCTAATCTTTTATCTCTACTCATTGATTAAATGCATTGACAAATTGTTGTTGAATTTGAAAAAAAACACCATTTTCTTTGAAAAAGTTGGTAAGAAAATTATTTAGTTCTTCTTTAATTTCATTTTCATCTATTTTTTTTATTTCAATTGGAATCTTTAACATTCTAGGCCAGCTATTTTTGTATTTATCAAATTTTGTTGATTTTTTTCTAATTACTTACTTATTGTTGATTGAATATCTGGTTTGTATTGAAATAAAACTTCTAATGCATCTTGATATTTGGGATCACTCCAAATATCATTTGTCAATTGTTCGAGTTCGTTTGATACCACTATACCTTTCCTTTTTAATAAATCTATTATTTTATGCTGACACAGCTAGAATACTTTTTTAAACACCAATTGTTACGATAATGTGTTAAAGCCCGGATATATCTTAATATCACCCTTAAAGAAACTTAGATAAAATAAAAATTAAAATATAAAATTAGTATAGGTAAAGAATGAAATATACACCAGGTCAAAGAGATGTAGCCCTAAGAACAGATTATGAAGTTGCATGGGCTGAGTTTGAGAGAAGAGGAACTAAATGAGTCAATTGGGCTGGGTTGATTTTTCATCAGAAGATAGAGAGCAAGTATCCAAAATACTTGCTATGCTTAAAGAACCAGGTACTCTAGATGAACTAGGTGTCGGACAAATTAGAGATGCTTTCGCTGACCTTTTATTTCCTGGGTTTTCAACCATCCAAACCCGCGCAAAATATCTTATTGTAGTTCCAATCATCCTAAAAGAGTACCACCACTTAAATATTAAACAACCTATTTTAGAGTATTTAAAAGAGCGTGAAGATGAAGTTGCTAAGTTCTTGGATAAACATCATTCCAGTAGTACAGAGGGAATCATTGGTAGAACAATGGTCAATAAAGACGGCGTTGCTAGACGACCATCTAGTGTTTACTGGAACGCCTTCCGACAGTTCGAAATCATACATACATTTATGTCATTAAATGAATTTTCTCAAAAATATTCTAAAATAACTTTTCAGGTGAATAGTGCACAAGAACATGATGAGGGTATTGATGAAAGCAGTGAGTTGAGAGAGGCTATTTTAACTCCAAATGGGTACGAGAGTAAGTGGTTAGAGAACGTCACCTTAGACTTGAAGTATGATGAAGCTGATTTTTTATATCGTAAGATGACAACTTCTCCATATGTAAAAGATAGTGTTTCTACTCAACTATTTCTAAGTGGTTTAATGAAAGAAGCACTTGAACAATATACAGACTTACAAAAGAATAAAGAGCACTTAGACTTTGATAACTCTCTCGATCTTCTTGAAGACTTAGTGCTGAGATCCAATGATATTTCTAAAGAGTGTAAAGAAACATTAGCATTGGCAAATGAGTTTAGTCTAGCCATGGAAGGTCCACACATTAGATATAACATAGTGCTAGCAACTAAAGAAAATTATGAAAATGAAGAGTTAGCTGAATATTATAAAACACTTTATGTAACCTGGAAAGAAACAGTAAAAAAGCGAGATATTTTTTCTTCTGGGTGCTCTACGAGATGGCTACAAGCAGCGAAACGAAACCATTATCATGCTTTTAATGAAAACACAGTTGACTTTATTGAAAATTGGAGTGAATTAATGCTAAATGATACTAATGATGATGTATTAGATGACTTAGTAAAAGAACAAGCATTCAGAAATAAGAAAAATCGTTCTATTTTACATAAGAACAATCGCTATGAAAACTGGGTTGGAATTAGGCGTTTGGATTATCGCTGGTCATCAGCAGTTAAGATTTTACAAGATATTGTGGATGGACTTGATAATGATAACACCTAATAAAGATCGTTTTGATTATGGAAAGCAATTAAATGCTCCTGCAGGATACGAACTTGATAGTGCAGTTGCAACTACTTATACCCTTGACTTACAAGCACTTCTTGCCGTTAGTGTGGCACTCGGATTTCAAGATACTCTAGAAGGTGATTTAAGTGGTGAAAAGTTACTTTTATTAGAATCTATAATGCATATGAAAGATAAGCTGAGAGTTTTTTATCAGCAAGGTAAAATAACATTACCAAAAGAGTACAACTATCTTTTTACTCTTTTAGAACCTTGTTTACAACCAGTAGTTCCTGACCAAGCTTATGCTTCTTTCCATCCAAAAGTATGGTTGTTAAGATACACCGCAATTAATTATGAGAAGCCTAAAGTATGTTATAGATTAATTGTACTAACGAGAAATCTAACCTTTGATAAAAGCTGGGATATTGCTGCTTCAATTGAAGGGGAGTTAACAAGTATAACCCAAAGTAAAGGAGCTCAGTCTGAGTGGATAGACTTCTTTCTCTCTTTGATAGAAGATGACGACTTTGAAGTAGGTGAAATATATCAAAACGAGCTCCCTTTAATTAAATGGAAAATAAACTTCGGAAAAAATATAAAGCTACTTCCAGGCAGTGAAAAATACAAAAAACCTCTTAATTTACGTGCGGCTGATAAGCTAATGGTCGTTTCCCCTTTCCTTAAAGATGCGGGAGGTTATGTAAAGGCTTTAGATTGGTTAAATGACACCCTAGATGAACCAAGAGAAAGATTTCTTTTTAGTCGAGCAGAAGAGCTGAATGAAATAGGTGAAACACAATTAGAAGATTGGCAATGTTTTTCTATAAATCCAGAAGTCGTAGATGGGCTAGACAAGATTAACGAAGGAACTCAATCATATAACTTGCATGCAAAGCTTATAGTTACTGAAAATGGAACGAATACAGATTGGCATCTTGGTTCTGCTAATGTTACAAGTGCTGCCTTGGGTTCAGCTGACAAAGCACCTAGAAATATTGAATTCATGATACGATTCACTGGAAAAACAGAGACTATAGGAATAGATGTGTTACTCAATGAACTTCTTGATGAAGAGAACGAAGGTTTATTTATAGAACACAAATTTGAAAATGTAGATATAAAAGAGTCTAGTACTCATGACGACATTAGAAATAAGGTTTTTAAATTATTTGCCGCTAAATGGTTATTATCGGCTTATAAAATTGAAGGTTCAGACTTGTTTGACGTTGAGCTTAAAGTAATATCTGAAGAAGTAGAAGAGATGATCTTAGATGAAGATGTTCATGTAAAAATTAGTTTAATATCTAATATAGGCAAGTGTAAAACACTAAATTCAATGATGAAATGGCAGGATGTTAAGTTGATTGATATAAGTGCATTTTTCTCGTTAAAAATATATATAGATGATATGTTAGAAAGTGATGCTGAAACATATATTATGCAAGTAGAAATAGAACACATTGAGGATGGTGATACTAGGCAAGAAAATATTTTAAAGGAAATGTTAAATAGTGACGATAAAATATTAAACTACATTACTATGTTATTAAATCCAGATGCTACAAAAAATGATTGGTTATCACAAGATATTAGAATAACACACAACTCTTCAGAAATAGACCCACTGTCAAGTCATAATCCAATGTTTGAACAATTAATGTTAACGGCATCAAGACATAAAGAGGCTTTGTATAGAATAGAAAGATTAGTAAGTTCTTTAGAAGAAAATAATATTGTAATACCTAAAACATTTAGAAATTTATGGTCAGTGTTTAGAAAAGAGATAGTAAAATAATGAATAAAGTACTTACACAGTTAGATGAAACCTTAGCCGAGTTAAAAGATTTTCAAAAAGCTACAGTACAAGCAACTTTAAAAAAGTATGCTGATCCAAACCATTCAAGTAGGGTTTTAGTGGCTGATGAAGTTGGACTAGGTAAGACAATAGTAGCAAAAGGCATTATAGCCGAGCTATTAAAAGCACAAATAAAGAATGACAAAAATAGACCTTTAGTTGTGACATATATCTGTTCTAATTTAACCTTAGCCAATGAGAATCAAAAAAAGCTTGCAGTTTTAAAAGATGAACTAGCTCTAAAGCATGTTGCCCAACCTTCCTTTGGACGTCTTGTTGAGCTAGCTGTAAATTTAAAAGAGATTGAATATAATCCAAATATTTTACTTGAGGTTAACTCTTTAACCCCCTCAACATCCTTTAAATTGACCTCTGGAAACGGAAACATGTGGGAACGTTACATTATTCTTCAATGCCTTTTAAAAAGTCATGATTTTACTAATGAGTATAACACCTTAAGTAAATTATTCCAGACAGAATATGTAAGTAATAATAGTTGGAACGACCAAAAAGAGAGAATAAAATATTTTAGCATTAACTCTGAAATTAATAATGATTTTTTAAGTAGACTTGATGAACCCTTAGATGAAAATTATCAAAATGATTTGAGATGTGAGAGCTTAAAAAGTGCCTTGCAAAGCTACTGTAAAGACCCTTTGTCTATGGATAATACGTACTTATTACGTACTTTAGTTCGTGTTAAACTTGCTAAATGTTGTGCTAAAAATTTAAGAGCAGATTTATTTATTTTAGATGAATTTCAGAGGTTTCAATCATTACTAGATACAGATCATGAAAATGAAGAAGCACTTATTGCACAAGAAATTTTTTCAAAAAAAGAAAATACGAAAATATTACTTCTTTCAGCTACACCATTTAAAGCTTTATCACGATTAAGTGAAGATCAAGAAGAATCTTCTCATCATAAAGAGCTAAGAAGACTCCTTGAATTTTTAAGTAATAATGATGAAGAATTTATAATAAAATATGAAAATGAACGAGAAAAATTATTATCACAGATACTTAACCTCAAGCACATAGAAGTTGGAGAAAATACATTTAAATATGAGCATAAAACTATTGTAGAAGGCTATTTAAGTAATTTAATTTGCAGAACAGAACGAAGTCAGATTAGCGATGGCTTTGATAAAACATTTGATGCTAAAGAACTTATATGTGGTGATACATTTGCATTTGATGAGATTACATCCTTTAAAGCAATTGACCAACTAGGACAAGCAATAAAAAAAGTTTCAACTTCAAGATCTGTTAACCAATTGCTAGAATTTTATAAAGCTGCTCCCTGGGCGCTCTCTTTTTTAAGTGGTTATCAGTTTAAGAAAAGTCTTGATAAATATAAAGACCATGATGAAGTACGCAAGGCATTAACCATGTCTTCTGCAGGTTGGATTTCAAGAAAGCAGTTAAATGCTTATAAAATTGATATAAAAAAAGATGCTCCTAATGCGAAATTAAAAGCACTTATTGATGTTTTTTTTGACAACGGAGGAGAATCTCTTTTGTGGGTTCCACCATCGATGAATAATTATAAAATTAAGGGTAAGTATGAAATAAATGAAAACTTTTCAAAAAGTTTACTATTTTCTTCTTGGGCATTAGTTCCTAGAGCTTTAAGTGGACTAATTTCCTATGAAGCAGAAAGAAGAATTTTTAAATCTCCTAAAAAGCATAAATATTTTAAAGATGGTAAGCATACACCTAAGTTATTATTTCAGGGTGATAGTAATTTAGCCAATTGGTCATTAGCATATCCCTCGAAAATTTTAAAAGAGTTTGCATTTGATAATAAAGAACTATCAATAAATGAACTTATAACAATACGCACTAATGAACTAAAATTAAAATATAGTAAGACGAATAATGATACAAATATAGATATAAGCAGAAAACTTTGGTATGCATTAGCACCCATGCTTCTTGATCTTATTTCGGAAGAAAATAAAACAGATAATTATGTATTTGAATGGCTATATGCCGAGCAAAAGAAAGCTTCAGATTTGAAGCAAACTTTGAGAGTAAAGCAATTAAATAAAATTCAATTCCATTTGGAGAAAAATCAAAATGTTACGTCGGTTCCATCATTTATATGTAGACATTTAGCGGAGCTTTCAATAGCCTCTCCTGGTGTATGCTATATTCGTATAACAGAGTTGTTTTGGCCTAAAGAAGAAAATAAATTTCTATATATTAGTGAAATGGTTTTTGGTACGATCTCTATGTTTAATAAAGCTGAATCTGAAGCTATACTACATAAAAAATATCCAAGTGAAAGTCGCCATTGGAAAAAAGTATTATCATATTGTATGTACGGAAATTTTCAAGCAATGATAGATGAGTATTCTCATTTACTTGCTACTTCTGGATTTTCCTTGCAAGAGGCTAGTCAGCGTTTTGTGGAGGTATTAGGAGTAAGCTCATCGAATATTACATGTCAATTTCAAGAATCAAATAAAGCTACAATAGATAAAGATGAACATAATAGATTACGATGTCATTATGCAGTTCCCTTAGGGACACAAAAGTTGAGTAATGAAGATGCATTAAATCGTGTAGGAAATGTTAGAGATGCTTTTAATTCTCCTTTTCGTCCTTTTGTTTTAAATTCTACTTCTATAGGTCAAGAGGGCTTGGATTTTCATTGGTATTGCAGTAGAGTCATTCATTGGAACTTGCCAAGTAATCCAATAGATATTGAACAAAGAGAAGGACGTGTGAATCGTTTTAAGTCTCTTGTAGTAAGACGTAGGGTTGTTGAAGCCTATGGTTCACAATGTGAAGGTAAGAGTTTTTGGACAGAAATTTTTTCTTTGGCTGAAGTTTACACTCAAGAAAATAGAGAAAGTGATCTTGTTCCTTTTTGGTATTTTCCAGAAGGAAAAGCTAAAATTGAAAGAATTGTACCAATGATGCCTATGAGTAGAGAAATCATTCGTTTAAAAGAGGCTTTAAAAATATTAGCACTATATAGATTAGCATTTGGACAACCACGACAAGAAGAATTATTAGCAAATTTATTAGAACGAGAAATGAACGACGAACAGGTCAAAGCAATGATGGAAGCTTTAGTAATAAACTTGGCTCCAATAATTCATCAAAAAAGAGAGATAATTAAATGATACCATCAGCCATAGCGTCACAACTCATTAAAGAATAAGAAAAGATACTTAATGAACAACTATAAAAACTATCAACAAACACACCACTTTTAATTGGAGTGGTAACGTAAATTCAGACACAGAAATAAACAATTCTGAGTTAAAATAAATGAATAAGGGTTACACATGAGAAAAAGTAAATATAGTAAAGAATTCAAAGATTCAACAGTACAGTTAATAATCAATAATAATGAATCAGTTGTAAAAGTAGCACAAGATTTAGACATCAATGAAAAGTATAATGCTCCCTTTTTTCAAGACCAGTAAAACAAGTTTTCTTATTTCACCTATTTACGATACTTCAGCTAGCAGTTTTTTTCCTTTAGAGTCTAAATTATTGATAGCTTGATAATAAACTTCATTGGGAGTTTTATATCCAATTGCCGAATGCAATCTTTTTTGGTTATATATATTCATATATTTTTCTATCGCTTTTTTGAG
>Ga0105351_1001412_pt1 | contig 10989 bp, 8 predicted proteins | sample EN4Hudsemesocosm_FD_83662 | JGI IMG/M metagenome (GOLD analysis project Ga0105351, IMG submission 83662) | Methane-oxidizing microbial communities from mesocosms in the Hudson Canyon - EN4B Hudson Canyon | ecosystem: Environmental > Aquatic > Marine > Cold seeps | place: Hudson Canyon | collected... | reverse complement strand
GCCTACGCGGGGCAGAATATTCTTAAAAGCTCTTAGGGGCATAAGATTCTCTATTATGTTGTTCAAAACACATAATCATACTGTCATTTCTAGTATTATTCAGCTATAAATAAGTTTTAAAAATGCATCTTGAGGAGTATAGGCTATGGCATTATTTGATGGTATTAAACGTCAGTTACAATCAGTTATTCAGTGGGAAGCGCCTGATGCTAGTGTTTTATTTCAACAATGGCGTGGCAATGGTGAGGAACTCAAAAATGCTTCAAAATTAATTGTTGGTCCAGGGCAGGGGTGTATTTTTGTTTATGAAGGTCGCGTAAAAGCAGTGCTTAATAAGCAATGCCTGATTAATTTAGAAACCGATAATATTCCTTTTTGGACGACGGTGACTAAGTTTATGCAGTTTTTTGAAAGTGAGCATAAAGCACATATTTATTTTTATAAGCAGACTAAAGTTCTGGACCAGAAATGGGGCACGAATTCACCGATTAAGTACGATGACCCCAAATACAAGTTTCCCGTTGGTTTGCGTGCCTATGGAAATTATAGTTACCGTATTTCTGACCCCGAAGGTTTTTTTGTCAATGTGGTCGGTAGTGAAAATGACTTTCATATTGATGATTTTCGCAGGGTTATGTCCAGTCGGTTGGTTCATCCTTTAAGTGATTTTTTGGCAGAAGGTCGCTATTCCTATGCTGACATTGATGCGAATCGTGAAGAAATTGCCTCAGGTATGGATGCTAAATTACAGCAAGAATTCCATAAGCTGGGTTTTGAAATTACCGACTTTCGTATCGAAGGTACGAATTTTGATGAACAGACTTTAAAACGCATTAACCGCATTGCTGATTTAAGTGCAGAAGCACAGGCAGCGGCAGCAGTAGGTTTGGATTACGCACACATGCAACAATTAGAAGCAATGCGTGAAGCAGCGCGTAATGAAGGTGGTGGTGCTGGATTAGGTATGGGGTTAGGTGCAGGCATGGGAATGGGGCAAAGCATGGCTAATACCATGAGTGCTGGCTTTGGTGCTCCTGAAACACAGGCTACTGCAAAGGCTGCTTTAGACCCTATGCAAAAATTAGCACAACTTAAAAAGATGTTTCAGGCTGAACTCATTTCTGAGCAAGAATACAGTGCTAAGAAAAAAGAGATTTTGGATAGTATGTAATGGCTAGATGTAAAAGTTGTTCCGCGCCTTTACTGGCAAATACGAATCGCTGTCAATATTGCGGTGTACGTAATGATGTTGATTTGCATGCAAAGCATGATTTTTCGGTGCACAAACAGGCGTCAGACAGAACCTGTCCGCATTGTGATCACGCTTTGCAAACCATACAGCTACAGCTGGATGATGCTTTGTTTATTGAGCGTTGCGCTGATTGTTTTGGTTTGTTTTTTGATTTAGGAGAGATCGAAACCTTATTGAATCATGCGGTCAACGAGGTGCATGCTATTAATTTAGCACATTTGGATAATGTTAATATCGATCGTTATCAGAAAAAACAGCCGGTAAAGTATATTAAATGCCCTGTGTGCCGTGAGTTTATGCGTAGGACTAATTTTGCGCAGAAAAGCGGCGTGATTGTTGATAGTTGTCGCGCTCATGGCTTATGGCTGGATAGTGGGGAAGTGACCCATTTGATGGAGTGGAAGAAAATGGGTGGGCAGTTATTACATGAGCGAGAGCAAGGTAAAAAGCCACTAGCAAGGCCGATTCAGTCAAGCAGAGAAAGTGACTTATGGCAGTCGCCGATACCTAAGGAAGCGATAGGCTTGGAGAGTGATTTACTAGATATTTTGGCCTATGTCGTTAAGAAAATATTATAGCTTACTCATAAGCTTGATTAAGTAAAGTGCTACTTAACCTGAGTTCGGGATAATAGTTATTGATTTTTAAGTATTTTTTATATTCTTCATGATTTTCTAAGCAAATCATGAGACGACTTCCTTAAAGATCGCTGAATTGATTATTATCTGGGGACATGGGCAGCTTGCCCATGCTAACGTAACGGGCGAGCCGCCCGCTCCCCCAAAATAGACGACTCAATGTTAAAGGGATTTTCTTATCCCGAACTGAGGTTACTTATTACCTAGACCCTCTTGATCTAAGATAGGTGTGTTAGATATTTCAATATGCGCTGCCGCTGAGCTGAGGTGTAAAAGCTTGTGTAAACGGCTAGTCTGAGGCTTTAGATCAGCGCGGTGTAAGGTAATAAACTCGCCTGTTTGGAATTTACTGTCATTAAAAACGACACTGTCATTTGAGCCTATCGCCTTTATGCCTGGTAAAAATAAAGCCCAAGTATGAATAGCCTCGTTCTTAGGTAATGAGATATAGGCGAGTTCAGATGTTAAGGAAAATAATTGGATACCTAATTCTATTTCATGTTCAGTGTATCGAATTATTCTGCGAATAATGCCGACTTCAATAGATTCATTATGTTTAATGCCGATAATTTCCTCTATTTGTACTTTTGAGGGTGTATTGGCAGTGTTAAAAATTATTTTATAGCCTTTGATGCTACTGTCGGAAATAGTGATGCATGTTTCATGAATATTTTCGGCGACTGGCTCGGTATTATCCCAAATATTAGCATCGGTGAAATTTCTTTTATTAGCGCTAAATAGTTGCTTAGCTTGAGTTATATTGCTATTTTTAAGGCCAATAGGGCTATCTAGCATGTTTTTCATTGCAGCGAGTGATTCGTAGCCTTCACCGACCAGTTCTAAGTCAGGAACCGACCATCCACCGGAAACTCGAGAGTCAAGGTTTTTTATCTCCTGTTGTTGAGGGCTAATCTGTAGTGAACTGTTATTGCGCAATGACTGTATAATACTGGCTAAGCCCATAATGCCATATTGCTCTTTTTGCTCAATGAGGCGAGTAAACTGCCTTTTTTGCTGTAGGCATAGCGACCGAGCTGCTTGTTGAATATGTTCCCGATGAATTGATTTAATAATACCGCTTCCTTGAGCTTCTGCATTTGCATTTTGATTTATTTTAATGGCGGCATCAAAACCAGAAAAAAATCGGAATGCGCTTTCGTCTGTTTTTTTCAGGCGATTTAAATTGCTAGGTGGCATATCTGTATTTAAGTCAAAGCCTGAGTATTTCATGGGGCTTTCCTCTGCAAACTCTTTTTTGAGTAGCATTAATGAGGTATATTTTCCTATACAAGTGGAAATACTGAATATCGCGCGCGGTCGAAATTCGTGTAAATCGCAATGATAAAGAGCAAGAAGATGTTTAAATGCGTTGTTAATCGTGTTGTGCTGTTCTCCGTGTTCCGTAATGCTTAGACCATGTATCTCTAAGTTGTTTGCTAGGCCGTAGAATAAGTAGCTTTGCTTCCAAAAGTTAGGGTACGGTGCTTCATAGGCTTCTGATATATGCAAATAGGCAGAAATAAGAGACTGTAAACCGTAAAAAAAAGTCTGCGCATTAGCTAGGTTGCTTTTTTTATTGATGCAACGAGTAAAGCCATTCGCTAACTCCGCATAAATCCAGACGATATACTCAATATTTTTTTGTTCTTCAGGTGTTAGCGGCTGTGCGCTATTTAAAAGGCTATCTCTTTGTGGAGCTAAAAAAGGAGGCATTGCTTTGTAGATACTGACTAAAAGTAGGGACTTTTTTTCTATGGCTAGTTTGGTGTTTGCGTTGATGTTCTGTATGGAAAGTAATACTTGGTGTGCTTTGTCACGGCTAAGGCTATTTTCTAAGGCGAACAACCAAGAGGTAAACGCGTTAGTTGTTAATTCAAATGGTAGTTGAAAATTGGTATGAGCCGGCGCTGATTTAAATTTATAACTATTCATTTACGTACCTGTTACTTTGATGTTGTATGCGTTAATCTTGTATGGTTTCTAGCTTTATTATAGTAGTATAGCAAAGGTGTATGCGACAGTTTACTATATTAGTTTTTACGCACTTTTTCGTATATTTAAGCTTGTATGGATCAGAGCTAGCGAGGGATGAATGGCCTTAATACCCGGTTTTTTTAAGTTAAAGAAAACCAATACAATTAAAACTGATGCACTTGTTGGAATAGCAGATGCTATTTCTGTAAACGATTTGAAAAAGTTAATTCCTATTAGGCAATTAAAAAATGAATTTTTAGAGTCTTTTGTCTTGGAACATAAAGCCAATATCTTTCCTAAAGGATCTACTTTATTTACAGTAGGTAGTGCTGCGACAAGTGTCTATTTTTTATTGCATGGTGAGGTTGAACTTACTGACCAAAAGGGTCAAAGTTATAGTGTTAATAGCTCATCACCGAAAGCTCGATTTGCTCTTTTTGCAGGGGTAGTGCATACGACAACGGCAATTGCTAAAACTGATGTCAGCATTTTGGCTGTGTCGCAGAAAATTATGCAAATGCATCAAGAGGCTAAACACGCGCAGCCATTAGAGCTGCCTTTCAAATACGAGAATAATCGTTTATTGCAGTTATTTGTGCAAAATTTCGCTAATGATGAAGTGCAAATTCCAGCGATGTCTGACACCGCTTTACAGTTGCGCAAGGCGATGAAGCAAGAGATTGGTGTGCATGAGGCGGTTAAAATTATCCAATTAGATCCAGTTGTTTCAGGAAAGTTAATTCAGGTCGCTAACTGCCCCTTATATATTACCGTTCAGCCTGCTAAATCGTGTTTGGATGCGGTCAATCGTGTTGGTTTAATTGGAACGCGTAGTCTGGTCATTTCCTTGTGCTTAAAACAAATTTTTAATAGTAAAAATTCAGTATTAAAAAAGTATATGGATGCTTTATGGAAACGGAGTATTTATCTCTCCTGTATTGGCTATATATTAGCTAAAGAAACGGGCAAAGTGGATCCAGAAGAGGCTTTACTAGCTGGCCTAGTGGTCGATATTGGCATTATTCCCTTGCTAAGTTTTGCTGATAATTTACCCGTTGATTTTTATACGGAAGAAGAGCTAAAAGAAGCTATGGGCTTTGTGCGCGGTGTGGTTGGAAGGCGCGTGTTAGAGCGCTGGGATTTTCCTGAAGAATTGCTCGATATCCCTTTGTATTCTAATGATTGGTACCAACATCGATCAGAGGTGTTGTCGGTGCTAGATATTGTCGTATTGGCGCAATTGCATAGTAAAATAGGCCAAAAAGACAATAAGGTCTATCCGACAATTTCCTCTATTCCCGCAGCCAGTAAGCTGGACGATGCGACTTTATCGCCTGAGCATTCGCTGGCGATTTTGCATCATGCGAAAGATAAAATCAATGATGCATTAAGGGCTTTTTCACAGTAAAAATAAAATAAAACTTTAAGAAAATGGATTCTCTAGGTTGTGGAGACAGTAGTGTTTTGGACAAAATGGTTTGCTAAGAAAAATAAAAAAGAGTCATATCAAAAATCATCGACTCAAAATAGTAAAGAAATTAAATTGGAGGCAAAAAAAGTAGATGTTGCGCTGGCTTTGTTAAAGAAGTTACAGCCAATTTCCTTATTGCCAGCGTCTGATTTAAAAAAAATGGACGTGCTTGGTGAGGATTTCGAGCCTGGTCAGGTTATTTATAAAGAAGGCACTCCTTTAGCGCATGTTGCTTATATTGTCAGCGGTGAAGTGTATTGTGAAAATGGTGTGGGAGCTAATTATGAGGTGACTGCACATACCTTTAAGGCTTTATACCCTTTGTCTAATAGTCCGGTGAACTTGTTTACTGCTATTGCCAGAACTTCGGTAAAAGTTATTTATTTGCCGAAAGAGTTGTTGTTCGATAGTTCTAACTGTCAGAAAAGTAATGATATTGAGCGGTTGGGGATCGCTAAAAAGTTGCAAAATAGCCCTTTTGGGCAAGAGTTGTTGGCGAGCTTGCAAAACGAAACTATTGAAGTGCCTAGTTTGCCTGATGTAGCCATTCGCTTGCGTGTCGCGGTGCAAAAAGAGATTGGTATCGCTGAGGCGGTGAAAATTGTCAATTTAGACCAAGGTATTGCTGCCAAATTAGTGCAAGTGGTTAATAGCCCTTTGTATCGAGGCATTAATCCAGTCAATAGTTGTGATGGGGCAGTCAATCGATTGGGGCTGATTAGCACGCGGAATTTGGTTACGACTTTTAGTATGCGCTCGCTATTTAAAAGTAAGAATAAAGCATTAAGCAAAAAATTACACCAAGCATGGCAGCAAAGTATTAAGGTTTCTAGTTTATGCCATACTTTAGCCTTGTTAACCAAAAAAGTAGACCCAGATGAGGCTTTATTGGCTGGCTTAACGCATAATATCGGTCTATTGCCAATTATTGCGCTAGCTGATCAGCAAGAGCAATTAGCGCTCAGTGAGGTTGAGGAATGTTTAAGTATTGCTCAAGCTTATGTTGGTCAATATGTTTTAACGCATTGGGGATTTGCCGATTCTTTGCTTGGTATTCCTTGTTTTTCGGATAATTGGTTTTATGAAAGTGGCACAGAGTTTGGTTTAGTTGATATCGTTATTTTAGCTAAATATCATAGTTTTTTAGGTACTACACAGAGTGCGATGCTGCCTGCATTGCATGACTTGCCTGCGTTTCAAAAGCTAGGTAATCAGGGGTTAACTCCGGATCTATCGCTACAAATATTATATGATGCCCAGCAGCAGGTTTCTGAGGCAATGACACTTTTTGAGGTGTAGTTTATGAATTGGTTCACTAGGCTTTTTTCACAAGATAAAGAAAGTTCTGTCGCTAACGCTAATAAAGTAGCAGAAAAAATGCCTTCCACAGAAGCAGCAGGTGTTGTAACAGTTGATCTACAGTGCACTTCTCCGATTTCCGAAAATGTCGATATACTGACCTTTGAGCAGATAAAACATTTGGTACCTATACGTCAGTTAGATGAGCAAGCGCTGATGGCACTGTCACATAAAGTTTTAACCTATGCAGAAGGGGCGATTATCTTTATTCTTAAGCAGCCAGCGACTTGTGTTTATTACTTACTGGAAGGCGAGGTAACTTTGCGTCCAGATGGTGACCACAGTTATATTGTACTGGGTGATTCTACACGCGCACACCTTCCTATTAATAGTGGCAAGCTTTTTGGCGCGACAGCAGAGGCAAATACTGAGGTTAAGATTTTGGTCGTGGCAGCTGATTTAACAGGGCTTTGGACGGCAAAAAATAGGGATGCCATTGATTGTGTCGAGTTGATTGATATAGAGTTACCCGAGGAATTGAATAGTCAGCGTTTTTTCCATAGCTTTTCTAACGCCTATCGAGAAAATAAGTTGGTGTTGCCTTCTTTACCTGATGTCGCTGTTAAATTAAAAGAGGCGATAGATAACGAGGGCATAGGTGCAAAAGAAGTAGTAGATATCATTCAGGTTGATGCCGCGATGGTGGCGAAATTGATTCAAGTGGCTAATAGCTCTTTATATGCGCCAATAACACCGATTACTAATTGTCAGGAGGCTGTGGCAAGGCTGGGTTTAACAGCAACACGAAATTTAGTAACAGGTATTGCCCTTAAGCAATTATTTTTATGTAAAGATAAAAAGCTAATGGGCGCAATGCAACGCCTATGGCATCGTAGCTTATATGTCTCTAGTTTAAGCTTTGTACTGGCTGAAGAGAATGGCATCATTAATCAAGATGATGCACTATTGGCAGGATTAATTAGTGATATTGGGGTGATCCCTTTGCTGCATTTTGCCGAACAATATCCGGATGAATACCCGGATGTAGAAGAATTAGAGCTTGCTATGCCTTATTTACGTGCGCCAGTGGGTACCTTGATGCTGCATACTTTGGGCTTTCCTGATGAATTATCGCGTATTCCACGACACTCCGAAGATTGGCATTATGAGAGCAGCGATGATATTACTTTGATTGATATTGTTGTACTTGCGAAATTGCATAGTTACTTTGGCTCAAAAAAATCGGGTAGCTTGCCATATATTAATACCATTCCTGCTTATTCTAAATTGAAAAATGGTAAATTAAACCCTGATTTTTCTTTGCATGTATTACATAAGGCAAGTCAGCGTATTAAAGATGTAATGAGCGTTCTTGCTTAATTATTAGTCCTTTTTCTTGTTAACTTTTATAACTAATTTTAATATTATCCTTCATGAATAATCCTTTGCTGAGTCGTTCCGAACTACCCTCATTTTCACAAATCAAAGCCGAGCATATTGAACCTGCCATCGAGCAACTATTAACGGACGCACAAGCGTTGGTTGAAGAATTACTTGCAGAAAATGAAGTTTATACCTGGGGAAACCTGATCGCCCCTTTAGAGGAGGCTGAGGATAGTATTAACAAAGCGTGGTCGCCAGTGAGTCATATGAACTCAACGGTGAATAGCGATGAGTTACGTGATGCTTATAATGCCTGTCTGCCAAAATTAAGCGCTTATTCCACGGCGATGGGACAGCATAAAGGCTTATTTAAAGCGTATGAACAAATTGCGGTAAGCGATGCTTATGCGACACTAGAACCTGCACAGCAAAAAATCATTCAGAACTCTTTGCGTGGTTTTCGATTATCAGGGATTGATCTTGATGATGAAAAGCAAGCACGATATAAAGAGATTAGTTTGGAGCTTTCGCAGTTATCCAGTAAGTATGAAGAAAATTTACTTGATGCAACCAATGACTGGAGCAAGTTACTCAGCAAAAAAGCAGATTTAGCCGGTTTACCAGAATCTGCATTACAACAAGCGAAACAAACAGCCGAGCAGGAAGGCAAGAAAGGTTGGATGCTGACTTTACAGTTCCCGTCGTATTTGCCGGTCATGACTTATGCTGATGATCGTCAACTACGTGCTGATGTGTATAAAGCTTTTTCTACGCGCGCTTCAGATCAAGGTGCTAATGCAGAATGGGATAATACTGACATCATGGAGCAGACCATTGCTTTGCGTCATGAAAAAGCTATGTTATTAGGCTTTCAAAATTATGCTGAATTGTCTTTAGCGACCAAAATGGCTGATTCAACTAAGCAAGTCACTGATTTTCTAGAAGAGCTAGCAGAAAAATCATTACCACAAGCGCAAAAAGATTTAGCCGAGCTAACGGCTTTTGCGAAAGAGCATTACGGCGTGGCTAAGCTGCATGCTTGGGATGTCGGCTATTTCTCAGAGAAAATGCGCCAGCATGCTTATGATTTATCACAAGAAGAAGTGAAGCAATTTTTCCCGGCGCCCAAAGTATTACAAGGTTTATTTGCCGTGGTAGAAAAGTTGTATGGCTTAAATATTACTGAAATTACAGGTTTTGATACTTGGCATAAAGACGTGCGTTTTTTCCAAATTGTGGATAAAAATGGCGAGTTACGCGGTAAATTTTATATTGATCTGTATGCGCGTGCTAAAAAGCGTGGTGGTGCATGGATGGATGATTGTGTTGGTCGCAAAAAAATCGATGGCAAAGTGCAAACGCCCGTGGCCTATTTGGTGTGTAATTTCACGCCACCGACCGGCAATGATCCTGCGCTATTAACCCATGATGAAGTACTGACTTTATTTCATGAATTTGGTCATGGCTTACAGCATATGATGACGCAAGTAGATTATTTGGGTGTGTCAGGCATCAATGGTGTGGAATGGGATGCGGTCGAATTGCCGAGTCAGTTTATGGAAAACTGGTGCTGGGAAAAAGAAGCCTTAGCTTTGATTTCAGGACATTATCAAACCGGTGCGCTATTGCCGGATAGCTTATTTGACAAAATGCTGGCGGCGAAAAATTTCCAAGCTGGTATGTTAATGGTCAGACAGCTGGAATTTAGCTTATTTGATTTTCGTATGCATCAAGAATATAACCCAGAAAAAGGGGCGCAGATTTATGAGATGTTAAATCGCATTCGTGATCAGGTATCAGTCTTGTCTCCTCCTGCGTTTAACCGTTTTGCACACAGCTTTTCACATATTTTTGCCGGGGGTTATGCCGCTGGCTATTACAGTTATAAATGGGCTGAAGTATTATCTAGCGATGCGTATTCATTATTTGAAGAAAACGGTATTTTTGATCAAGAAACCGGCATTGCCTTTTTAACGCACATTCTAGAAACTGGCGGTAGCGCTGATGCCATGGATTTATTTGTTAAATTCCGTGGTCGTGAGCCAAATATTGATGCTTTACTAAGACATAATGGCATTGCCGCATGAAATATAAAGATTTAAGAGACTTTATCGCGCAACTGGAAAAAAAAGGTGAATTAAAACGTATCACCCAAGAAGTTGATCCGGTTTTAGAAATGACGGAGATTTGCGACCGTACCTTAAAGCAAGGCGGCCCGGCCTTATTATTTGAAAACCCCAAAGGGCATAATATTCCAGTGCTGGCGAATTTATTTGGCACGCCGGATCGCGTAGCAATGGGCATGGGCGAAAGCTCGGTAACTGCTTTGCGTGGCGTTGGTGAGTTGTTATCGCAATTAAAAGAACCTGAGCCACCGAAAGGCATGAAAGATGCGATGGATAAAATCCCCGTGTTTAAAAATGTCTTACATATGGCTCCTAAAGTGGTGAAGAATCCTCCGTGTCAGGAGGTTATCAGAAAAGGGGATGAGGTTGATTTGGGCGTATACCCTATACAAACCTGCTGGCCGGAAGATGTAGGCCCTTTAATTACTTGGCCCTTAGTGATTACTAAAGGGCCATATAAAGATCGCCAAAATCTGGGTATTTATCGTCTGCAAGTGATTGCCAAAAACAAAGTGATTATGCGTTGGTTAGCGCATCGTGGTGGCGCTTTAGACTTTAAAGAATGGCAAGATGAAAACCCGGGTAAACCTTATCCTGTTTCTGTGGCTTTAGGTGCAGATCCGGCAACGATTCTAGCGGCAGTAACGCCCGTGCCAGATACTTTGTCAGAATATGCATTTGCAGGTTTATTGCGTGGTTCTAAAACTGAAGTTGCAAAATCTATCACGAATGATTTACAAGTACCCGCGAGTGCTGAAATTGTTTTAGAAGGCTTTATTTATCCGGATGAAATGGCACCAGAAGGGCCGTTTGGTGATCATACGGGTTACTATAATGAAGTGGGTG
>Ga0105351_1001410_pt1 | contig 10995 bp, 9 predicted proteins | sample EN4Hudsemesocosm_FD_83662 | JGI IMG/M metagenome (GOLD analysis project Ga0105351, IMG submission 83662) | Methane-oxidizing microbial communities from mesocosms in the Hudson Canyon - EN4B Hudson Canyon | ecosystem: Environmental > Aquatic > Marine > Cold seeps | place: Hudson Canyon | collected... | reverse complement strand
TATTGGTTGGAGTGATATCGGCTCATGGAATGCATTGGGTGATTTAGAGCCAGCAGATGAAAACAATAACCGCACACATGGCGAAGTGTTTTTACAAGCAACCAAAAATTGTTATATCAGAGCAGAAGACAGAGTAGTCGGTGTAGTTGGGGTAGATAATCTGATTGTAGTTGATACCAAAGATGCACTTTTAGTCATGGATAAATCACAAAGCCAAGACGTAAAAAAGATAGTACAGCAACTGAAAGACGTAGATCACCAAGTACATATTATTCACCAGGAAGTAACACGTCCGTGGGGAACCTATACAACCATTGAAGAAGGCAGAAACTTTAAAATAAAACGTATAGTCGTTAAATCAGGAGCCTCGCTCTCATTACAAATGCACCATCACAGAAGTGAACATTGGGTTGTCGTCAGCGGCATGGCGCACGTTATCAATGGAGATAAAGATTTAATGCTCGACATTAATGAATCCACCTACATTCCCGCAGGACATAAACACCGCCTAGAAAATACAGGCATCGTTGATTTAATCTTAATAGAAGTACAAAGCGGCCAATATTTAGGTGAAGACGACATTGTGCGGTTTGAAGATAAGTATGGTCGTAATTAATATAACTATTTCATGGGAGGAATATAATATATGTTGAAAGGAATAATATTAGCAGGAGGCAGTGGAACTAGGCTCTATCCTATTACTCGGGGTGTATAAAAACAGCTTGTTCCCCTCTATGATAAACCGATGATTTATTATCCAATATCTGTATTAATGCTGGCGGGTATTAAAAATATCTTGATTATCACCACACCTGAAGACCTGGCTAGCTTTAAACGGTTATTGGGCGATGGCACTGAACTCGGTGTTAAATTTGACTATGTCGTACAGCCATCTCCAGATGGCTTAGCACAAGCCTTTATTTTAGGTGAAGACTTTATCGGTAATGATGATGTATGTTTAGTCTTGGGAGATAATGTTTTTTACGGTCACAGTCTTACAAAGTTATTATCTACTGCTATTCAAAATGTCAAAATGGAAGGTAAGGCTACCGTGTTTGGTTATCGGGTGGCCGATCCAGAACGCTATGGTGTAGCTGAATTCGATGATGATGGTAACGTCATCAGTATTGAAGAAAAACCCGAGCAGCCGAAAAGTCACTATGCAGTTACCGGTCTGTATTTTTATCCAAATGATGTCATTCAAAAAGCCAAACAAATCAAACCTTCACATCGTGGAGAATTAGAAATAACCTCTGTTAACCAAGCTTACCTTAACGAGCAACGCTTAAAAGTGGAACATATGGGGCGTGGTTATGCTTGGCTAGATACGGGCACACATGAAAGTCTTTTAGAAGCGGCTCAATTTATTGAAACCATTGAAAAACGTCAAGGTTTAAAAGTTGCTTGTTTAGAAGAAATTGCCTTTGAACAAGGTTATATTTCTAAGCAACAACTTATCGAATTAGCAGGGCCTTTAGCTAAAAACCAATATGGACAATATCTACTCAACCTCGCAGAAGAAGGAATCTAACGCATGCAGTTTATTTCTCAATCCATCCCTGGTGTATTTGTTATTGAGCCTAAAGTACATGGCGACCACCGTGGTTATTTCGTTGAAACGTTTCGCCAAGATAAGTTTGAAGCAGCATTGGGATACAAAGTAAATTTTGTACAGGATAATGAATCAAAATCATCAAAAGGTGTTTTACGAGGCCTGCATTTCCAGTTAGCGCCACATGCTCAAAGTAAATTAGTGCGTGTTATTGATGTTTGTGTATTAGACGTTGCTGTTGATATCCGAGTGGGCAGTCCTACTTATGGCCAGCATGTGGCCGTTGAATTGTCAGATGATAACAAAAAACAGTTATTTGTACCTCGTGGTTTTGCTCATGGTTTTGTCGTGTTGAGTGAAACGGCTACCTTTGCTTATAAGGTTGATAATTATTATTCGCCAGAATGTGATCGAGGCCTTGCTTTTGATGATGACTCATTGGCTATAGACTGGCAGTTACCTAAAGAAAGCCTTGCACTGTCTGATAAAGATACCAAGCAACCCACAATGAGTGAATTAGAAAATTGTTTTGATTATGGCATTCACTACTATGTCTAAAATAAAAAAGATTTTAGTCACAGGTAGTAATGGTCAGTTAGGTCAATCGTTACAAAATATTATTGATACTTACCCTGGTTACGATGTCATGTTCGCCCTGCGAGAGCAGTTGAATCTAAGTGATAGCCGTAATATTGAAGTTTTTTTCCAACAGCATCACTTTGACATCATTATTAACTGTGCGGCTCACACCGCTGTTGATAAGGCAGAATCTGAGCCAGAAAAGGCTGAGCAGCTTAATCATTACGCTGTTAAACAGTTAGCTGAGATAGCAGAGAAGCAAGGTGCGAAGCTAATTCATATCTCCACTGATTATGTTTTCAATGGTCAAAATTATAAGCCTTATAGTGAAGCAGATATCGTTGCACCGCAGAGTGTCTATGGTGAGAGTAAACTCCATGGTGAGCAAGCCGTATTAGCTGCAATGCCGACAAATGCCATCCTTATTAGAACGAGCTGGGTATATTCAGAGTTTGGTAATAACTTTGTTAAAACGATGCTGCGATTAGGCGGTGAACGGGACGCACTAAGTGTTATTTTTGATCAAGTCGGCACACCTACTTATGCAAAAGATTTAGCAATAGCGATTATGGAAATTGTGACCAGCGATAGATTTACTCAAACAGATTTTACCAGTGAACGCTATCACTACAGTAATGAAGGTGTATGCAGTTGGTATGACTTTGCCAAGGCTATTTTTGCAATCAAACGGATTGACTGTGATGTCAGCCCGATAGAAACCAAAGACTATCCAACGCCTGCTAAACGCCCTCATTACAGTGTATTAAATAAAACTAAAATAAAACAGGACTTCAATGTGACAATTCCGTATTGGAAAGACTCATTACAGGTATGTTTAAACACATTACGGGAACAACAATAATGTCCATTATATTAGTCACAGGCGGGGCAGGGTTTATCGGTTCTGCCGTGGTGAGACACTTAATCAATGATACCGACCATACCGTGGTCAATGTTGATAAATTGACCTATGCCGGTAACTTAGAATCGCTTATATCAGTCAATGATAATTTACGTTACAGCTTTGAGCAGGTTGATATTTGTGATGCCCAAGAAATTCAACACGTTCTAAAGCACTATCAACCCGACATCATCATGCATTTGGCGGCTGAATCACATGTTGACCGTTCCATTGATGGCCCAGGTGAGTTCATACAAACAAATATTGTCGGTACCTACAATTTATTAGAACAAGCTAGAGCCTATTGGACAAGCTTAGATACAGAAAAGAAAGCGGGTTTTCGATTCCACCATATCTCCACCGATGAAGTTTATGGCGATTTAGAAGGCACTGATGACCTATTCACTGAAACGACACCGTATGCACCTAGTTCACCTTACTCAGCATCAAAAGCAAGCTCAGACCATTTAGTAAGAGCTTGGAATCGGACATTTGGTTTACCCACAGTGGTAACTAACTGTTCTAATAATTACGGCTCGTTCCACTTCCCTGAAAAACTCATTCCACTCGTTATTTTGAATGCCTTAGCAGGTAAACCATTACCTGTTTATGGCAAAGGCAATCAAATCAGAGATTGGTTATTTGTAGAAGACCATGCACGCGCCTTAGTTGTGGTAGCGACGACAGGTGAAATAGCTGAAACCTATAATATCGGTGGACATAATGAAAAACAAAATATAGATGTGGTCAATACTATTTGTGAACTGCTGGAAGAACTTGCTCCAGAAAAACCAGAGAACGTCACGCACTACAAAGACTTAATCACCTTTGTTACCGATAGAGCTGGCCATGATGTTCGCTATGCCATTGATGCCAGTAAAATAGCCAAAGAATTGAATTGGACACCATTAGAGACCTTCGATAGTGGTATTCGAAAAACAGTGCAATGGTATCTAGATAATCAAGATTGGTGTCAGCATGTATTGGATGGTAGTTACCATATAAATAATTAGCTGTAAGTAAAGTTAATATTTTCACGTCATTAACTCTCCATATGTTTTCAATATAGACCAAATATTATATATTCGGTATAAAAGTAGGTAGGTAAATTAAGTGTTCAATTTTTTAAGAGCTATATTTCAAAATAGAGCCCTACTAGGCTCGCTGACGAAGAATGACTTCAAGCAACGTTATCTAGGTAGTTTCCTTGGAATTATGTGGGCATTTATACAGCCTACCGTAACAATAGTAATATTCTGGTTTGTCTTTCAGGTTGGCTTTAAATCTCAACCTGTAGGGGATACTCCTTTCATTTTATGGCTTATATCAGGAATGATCCCATGGTTCTTTTTTGCAGAATCTCTATCCAATGGAACTAACAGTATCTTGGCTAATAGCTTTTTAGTAAAAAAAGTTGTCTTTAGAGTGAGTCTGTTACCTATTGTTAGCTTGATGACCGCATTACTCATACATTCTTTCTTTATATTTTTTATGTTGGCGATGTTTCTTTACTATGGATATTCAGTAGAAATTTATTGGCTACAAATTATTTATTATATGCTTGCTAGTTCAGTGTTGCTTCTCGGCCTATCGTGGTTAACATCAGCAATCATAGTGTTTTTTAAAGATATGGGGCAGATTGTTTCGATGCTTATCCAGTTTGGGTTTTGGTTGACTCCTATATTTTGGTCAATCGAAATGGTACCAGAAGAATATCACTGGATCATTGAACTTAACCCCGTTGTTTACTTAGTTGATGGCTATAGGGATAGTATGATTTATCATCATTGGTTTTGGAATGACCTTGGTGAGACAGTATATTTTTGGACCGTAACCAGTGGTATATTTATGGTTGGGGGGTTAACATTTAAAAAATTACGTCCTCATTTCTCGGATGTATTGTGATGAGTAAAGATATTGCAATAAGGCTACAAAACCTAACAAAGATCTATCATATTTATGATAAAGCTCAAGATCGATTGAAAGAGGCTCTAAATCCATTTAAGCGATCATATCATCATGATTTTTATGCGGTGAAGGATATTTCTTTTGAGATATCCAAAGGAGATGTTATTGGGATTATCGGTAAGAATGGAGCAGGAAAGTCAACGCTTTTAAAAATGATAACAGGTGTTTTAACACCTACATCAGGAACTATTGAAGTAAATGGGAAAATCGCCTCGTTGCTGGAGTTGGGTGCTGGCTTTAACCCTGAAATGACTGGCTTAGAAAATATTTATTTAAATGGTTCCTTGTTGGGTATCACAAGAGAGGAAATGTCTTCTAGGATAGATAGTGTTATTGAGTTTGCAGATATAGGAGAATTTATTTTACAGCCTGTAAAAATGTATAGTTCTGGTATGTTTGCTAGGTTAGCCTTCTCGGTCTCAATTAATGTAAATCCAGAAATTTTAATCATAGATGAGGCACTGAGTGTTGGGGATATTAGATTTCAACAAAAGTGTTTACGAAAAATGAATGACATGAAGGAGAATGGATGTACGATATTATTTGTTTCTCATGATATGACTATGATCAAAAATTTATGCAAAAAAGCAATATTGATAGATGATGGCGTACTACAAACATATGGGAGCTCAAATGAAGTCTGCGAACTTTATTTTGATAGTGTCTATTTAAATAAAAGTGACGTTAAAGAATTAAGTTATGGACAGGCTTATGGGGATTTCAGTCAACTAGAAGATGTTCCTGTATCAAATTATACGGGGGATGGGAGAGCTAATATTCTAAAAGCAGGCTTTGTGGATTCTAATGGAAACCGAATCAACACTCTAGTTCCAGGTGACTGGATTTGCCTGCAAGTTGTATTTGATATCTATAGTGATTTATTCCAAGTTGGTTGTGGGCTGCTGTTTAAGGATGAAAAAGGTATTGAGGTATTTGGTACGAATACTTTTCTCAATGGAAATATACTTTCAGTTCAGGAAAACACCCAATACCATTATGAATTTAAATTTAAAATGCCAAACTTAGTAAATAAGAAGTATTTAGTTGACATCGCTCTTTCTGAAGGAAGTATACAGAATCACGAGCATACGCATTGGGTTCATGACTTGTTAGATGTTGATGTGTTTCTGAATTTAGAAACTTTTAATACGGGATTATGCGTAGCGTTAAATACAAGTGATATAGAATATGAGAAAATTAAGGCGGTGAGGAACTAATGACTGAGAAATTATTAAAAGAATTAGAGTGCTTTAAACTTTCTTCGGAGAAAGTGAGGTTAGGGTGTAAGTCTGATGGCGGTTACGTTATTCCTAAAGTAATGATGGAAGATTTTGATGTTTTATATTCTTATGGGGTTGGTGATGATATATCTTTTGAAGTCGATTTATTGAATTACCGTGCACCAATTATCAGAATGTATGATCACACTGTCGATAGATTACCTGTAGTAAATGAACAAATAAATTTTTATAGGGAGGGCTTAGCATCTTCTTCTCAGGGCAATAATTTAAATAGCTTTGAGCACCATATAAAAAAAAATAGTGATGTAGGAAAAAAAATACTATTAAAAATAGATATTGAAGAAGCCGAGTATGAATATTTTTTAAATACGGATATAAGTGATTTTACAAATGTTAACGGTATAGTCCTTGAGTTGCATAATATCGAACGAAGGCTAGATGAGGTGGTTACAGTATTAAGGAAAATCAATGAAATATTTTCATTGGTACATATTCATGGAAATAATTACGATACAGTTTTTTTGTCAGAATCGTATGTCATACCTAATGCTCTAGAATTGGTATTTATGAAGTCTTCGTTATATAACGGTATTATAGTTGGTAAGGGTGCAGGTCAATACCCAATCACAAATAAAGACTATCCTTGTGCCCCATCACTTGAAGACTATCCTTTGGATTTTACTGAGAGACCAAAAAAATTAAAATCAGATGAGAAAAAATGGATAGAGCTTTTATCTAATCGATCTAGATATTTACTGCGGAGTCTTTATTCTGCTCAAGATGCTATAAATGTAAAAGATGACTATATAGAATCGCTTAAAAAAACATTAAAAGAAAAAGATGACTACATAATCTCTTTGGGAAATGCAACAGAAGAAAAAGATGACTATATAGAATCGCTTAAAAAAGCATTAAAAGAAAAAGATGACTTTTTGAAAAGCTGGCAGAAGAAAAGAGGACTATATAGTAGTTTGCGGTCACCAAGGCAAAAATAACAGATTAAATATTAAAGAGTGAAAATTAATGAGTAAAGTTAAATATTATATTTATAGATTTAAGTTTGTGTATAAGAATGAAGGGCTCAAAGGAGTAATCAAACGATTATATCACCCTAAACTTTTAAAAAAACGACCTTCTGCGCCAGAAATATTACGTGAAAACTTTTCTGAGATAGCAATGCCCATTTTTCGAAAAGAGACCATTGGAAATACATCCGTAGTATATACAATTGTATCAAAAAACTATATGCACTATGCATTGACTGTTAGAGAATCATTCCTAGAGAAAAATTCAACTTCCGATTTTGTTATTTTTTTGATGGATAAATTGATGACGGATGATGAGGTAAAGGTTTTTAATGGTTTAATCGATAATAATGTAAAGATAATTGGCTTTGATGAGGTTAGTAATAATGTAAGGAAAACATATTTTAATGAAATGCAATTCAAGTTTACAGTACTTGAAATGAATACCGGCCTTAAACCTTTTGCCATGGAATATTTGATGAATTCTGGGTATGAAAAAGTAATGTATATCGACCCAGATATAATGTTTTATCGTAGTATTGACCGGATATTGAAAGCCTTAGACGATAATGATATTTTATTAACACCACATATTTTAGAGCCCTATGGCGATGAAAAAAGGCCGACTGAGATAGATATAATGATGGCTGGAACCTATAATTTGGGCTTCCTAGCGATAAAAAACACTAAAAATACATTAAAAATGGTCCAATGGTGGCAAGAAAGGTTGTACCTGTATGGCTTTTCTGATATTAAAAATGGGATGTTTACTGACCAAAAATGGATGGACTTGATTCCATCACTGTATGAAGATGTTTGTGTATTCAAAGATCCTGGACATAATGTAGCCTACTGGAATATGCATGAAAGAGTTGTAGAAAAGAAAAATGGTGAGTGGGTGGTAAATAGTGAACCATTAGTATTTTTTCATTTTAGTGGGCTGCCATTACATGATCTTTCAATAGTATCTAAGCATCAAGATAGACATAACTTGGAAAGCTTTCCAGAATTAAAGCCATTATTCGAGCATTATAGCAATAGTGTAAAGTCATTCGGGCCAGAATCATTTGGTAAAATGAAATATTATTTTGATTATATAGGAGGAAGCAATATTCAGATAGAAGATTGCTTGCGGAAAGACTATGAAAAAGTATTTTCACTAACCTCGAGACCTATGATTCCTGATGATGAGAATATTAAGTCACTTTTAAAATATTTTTTTTACGAGGAAGAAGGTTTCAGCAGGCACATGAAGTTGCTATATGAAGCACGAGAAGATTTACAAAGTGCATTTCCATCAATTGAGCAATCAGAGGAGTCAAAAAAAGGCTTCATTAATTGGTATGAATTCGATCCAACAAATATCAAGGCTCAATATTCTGAGGAGCTACAGTTTGGAGTTAATATAATTGGATATTTCGATAATATAATTGGCGTAGCACAAGTTGCGCGAGGATTTTGTAAACTGTCTTTAGGAGGATCTATACCAATTAGTGTTGATGTCATTGAGTCCTCTGCTCACGCAAGAGTTTCGGAATACGAACAAGGGTTTTATTCTAAGTATCGCTGTGAAAATAGTAAGTTAGAAAATAACTTCATCTTTATAAATGCTGATGTCGTCGAAGATTACCAGAAACATTACCCTAGCAAACTTGAAGGCAAAAAGAATTTTGGAATTTGGTGGTGGGAATTTGAAGATTATTTTCCTCACATTACAGCTTTTGATGTTGTTGATGAACTTGTTGTCTTTACGGATTTTGTTGGAACAGCATTGAAAAAAGTTGCTCCGCTGGGGATGAAAGTTAATAAAATGCCTTATCCTTTCATTCAAGATTGGGGGGACTTAGAAGATACGAAAAATGTGAAAAATAAATATGGATTACAAAGTAATGATTTTTGCTTTATGTTTAGTTTTGATTTTTTAAGTAGTTATGAAAGAAAAAATCCAGAAGCTATTTTGTATGCATTCAAAATGGCATTTGAGGCAAGTGACCAAAATATTAAGTTGATATTTAAAACAAATAATTATGAGTCAGGAGAAATGGAGTATAGGCAGTTTGTTAATTTAGTTGAAGATTTAAATTTGACAGAGCAGGTTGTTCTTGTAAATGAATCTCTAGAACGGGGTGAGATGATTAGCCTCATTAATGCTTCGGATGTTTATATTTCACTCCATCGATCTGAGGGGCTAGGACTAGGGATGCTTGAAGCTATGTCCCTAGGACTTCCTGTGATTGCAACAGGATATGGAGGTAATATGGAATTCATGACGAGCGACAACTCATGCTTAATAACATATGAAATGGTTGAGGTTAAGGAAGATTTTGGACCCTATCAAAAAGGCTGGAAATGGGCTGAGCCAGACACTAATCAAGCTGCTGACTTCATGAGTAAACTCTATAAAGATAAGGCATATAGAAGTGAAGTAGCTTCTAATGCAGCATCTTCAATTGCAACGCAGTACAATAGTCATAATTTCACAATGTCTTTATACTCAATCATTCGGGCAGGTGATTAAATGTATATTAGTCTAGTATGGCTGCGAGCAATAGCACCTTTATTGGTTTTTTATGATCATATTTTTGGAATAAAAATTAGGGAGCATGGCGGCTCCATAATTGTGGATAAGGTGGATGAATTTGTTTTGAAGCCTTTTGGTATTATCCAAGATTTTGGTTTTTTGGGCGTGTCCATCTTTTTTATTATCAGCGGTTTTATTATTAGTCATGTTATTCAGCGAGAATCTATGGTGCAATTTATTCTGAAAAGAATTTTTAGAATTTATCCTGCATTAATACTGTCTATTATAGTTATTTGTATACTAAATTTAATCATACCAAGCTATTCTTTTAAAGAATGGAGTATTTGGGATATAGGACTATCAATGACATTGTTGAATTATATGTTTGTTGGTAATATAGTTATTCAAGGAGTGGCATGGACTTTGATAATTGAAGTTTTATTTTATATTTCCTTTGTTATTGTCTTCTTCGTAACAAAATCATTATTTAAAGCAGCAATAGGCTTAATGGTGGGTGTTTTTGTGATATTATTGAACAGTAGAGAACTAGGAGATACATTTTTTTTATTTTCAGTAAGCATGTCCTATCTACCATATTTGATATCAGGGATTTTTATATATCTGTATTATGATAAGAAAATTTCTAGCTCAATATTTTTAATTAGTATGGCTATGAATTTTTCTTTAATTATTTTTTCAATTAAAACTATTCAGCCAGATTTTCTGGTTATAAATAATTCATACCTACTTTCATACATATATGGATTAGTGATCGCGGGATTGTTTTTAGCCAATGAAAAGAAACTAACGGCACCGAGAATAGTGGTTTTTTATAATAACATCAGTTATTCATTTTATTTGTATCATGGCGTGATCGGTTTTTTTATTGTAGATGCATGTTATAAATATATTGGGCTGTGGTCGGTTCTAGTCGCTTTTTTAGCAGTATCGCTGATTAGTTTTATCTCATATAAAACTATTGAGATCCCGATGAGCAATTTTTGTAAAATACTACTTAGAAGGATAGTAAATTGAAAAAAGCAATAATTACAGGTATTACAGGGCAAGACGGTGCATATCTTGCGGAACTTTTATTAGATAAAGGGTATAAAGTTTTTGGTACATTTCGGCGTACCAGTTCAGTTAATTTTTGGAGAATTGAAGAGTTAGGTATTCAAAACCACCCTAATCTTGAATTAATTGAATAT
>Ga0105351_1001408_pt1 | contig 10996 bp, 9 predicted proteins | sample EN4Hudsemesocosm_FD_83662 | JGI IMG/M metagenome (GOLD analysis project Ga0105351, IMG submission 83662) | Methane-oxidizing microbial communities from mesocosms in the Hudson Canyon - EN4B Hudson Canyon | ecosystem: Environmental > Aquatic > Marine > Cold seeps | place: Hudson Canyon | collected... | reverse complement strand
TGGAAGATATGACAGACTTGTCGAATTTCTTGGAGGTCGAGCAACACCTGGAATTGGCTTTGCAATAGGGATTGAACGATTATTGGAATTAATCAAAATGAAAGATAACAATGAAGAATTAATCTATCTTGGTGCAATGAGTGATGAAGCAGTTGATAAAGTATTCAAAAAAGCCAATGAAAAAAGAAAAACATCTCAAACTTTTGTTGAATATACATCAAGAGGATTCAATAAACATTTTAAATTAGCACAAAAACAAAATGCCACAATCATCGCATTAATCGGTGAAGATGAATTAAAAAACAATACAATTTGGGTTAAAAACGTTAAAACAAATGAAGAAACTACTATTTCATACGAGGCTTTTTAATTGAACACATACGGTATTGATATTTGGGGAGATAACAACTTTTTCATTGATGATGGAAAAGTTAAAATAAATCATGGTTGTAAACCATCTCTCGTTGATATTGTTAAAAGTGTAAGAAATGATGGGTTTAAGGGTCCTTTGACCATTAGATTCCCTCATTTAACCCATAAACAAATCAACACCTTATATTCAAAATTTGAGAATTCTATTAAAGAATATGATTATCAAGGCAGTTTTAATGCTGTTTTTCCACTCAAAGTGAACCAATACCCCAACTTTTTACAGCCATTAATCAATGAAGCCAAAAAATACAATTATGGATTGGAAGCGGGAAGTAAAGCAGAACTTATTATTGCCATGGCATATAACAATAAAAATGCCCCAATTACGGTCAATGGATTTAAAGATAAAGAAATGATTCATATGGGTTTTATCGCTCAAGAAATGGGTCATGATGTCACATTAACCATCGAAGGGCTTAATGAATTAAATACCATCATTGAAGTCTATAAAGAGACTCATTTACGATGTCCTAACATTGGCTTAAGAGTCAGGCTTCATAGTGCAGGAAGTGGTATTTGGGCAAAAAGCGGAGGCATTGACTCTAAATTTGGTCTTAGCTCTACAGAAATACTTGATGCGCTTGATATATTAAAATCAAACAATATGAGTGAGTATCTCACTATGATTCACTTTCATATTGGTTCATCAATGACCAGTATTGCGCCACTTAAAAAAGCCCTAAAAGAGTCTGGACATATTTATGCCGAACTTAAAAATATGGGTGCATCTAATTTAAAAGCAATTAATATTGGTGGTGGTTTGGCTGTTGAATATTCCCAATTTAATCGCTCACGATATTATTCATTAGATGAATTTGCCAATGATGTTGTGTTTATTTTAAAAGACATTGCAAAACAAAAAGGGGTAGAAGAACCAGATATTTTTACTGAATCAGGGCGATTTATTGCTGCAAATTCTACAGTATTGATTACTCCTGTTTTAGAGTTATACTCTTCACAGTTGGAAATAAAAAATCTACGTCTAAAAGATACAAATCCACCACTTATTACAGAGCTTTATGACTTATACAATGACATGATTAAAAAAACGGCATTAGAATACATGCACGACAGCTTGGAGCATATGGAGTCTTTACTTACTCTTTTTGATTTAGGTTATATTGATTTACAAGACAGAAGTAATGCAGAAGTATTAACGCACTTAATCATTAAAAAAGCGATACTCATATTAGAGGTTAAAGATTATACAGAACTCAAAACAATTGAAAAAAGAATCAAAGAAAAATATCTTTTAAACTTTTCTATTTTTCAATCTCTTCCAGATTTTTGGGGAATCAATCAAGAGTTTCCAGTCATGCCTTTAACACATCTTGATAAAACGCCAACAAGAAGTGCAAGTCTTTGGGATATCACTTGTGACAGTGATGGAGAAATTGAGTTTGATAATAATAAACCACTCTACTTACATGATGTCAATTTAAATGAAGAAGAATATTTTTTAGCATTTTTTAATGTAGGAGCTTATCAAGATACCTTAGGAATGAAACACAATCTTTTTTCACACCCAACACAAATCAATGTTATATTTGAAGGGAGCTCATTTAGGCTTGAAAAAATTCAGGAATCTCAAAAGATACTGGATATTCTAGAAGATATTGATTATGATACAGACGAAATTAAAGATATCTTTAAAAATAAATTAGATAAAAAAAATTATGAGTTATTGAAAAAATACTTATATGATAATAGTTACTTAAAAACAATAGGAAATTAATATGAATAAAGAACAAGAAAAAAATGAATTAACATTATGGCAACAAATTAAAGAAGACTTTTCAGTTCCTAGACTCAATGATCCAGCTCTAGATTCAAACTTTGAACTATTCTTTAACTACCCAGGAATTTGGGCAATTGTCAATTTTAGAATTGCAAATAGACTTTATAAAAGTGGTTGGAAAAAATTATCACGAGTTTTAAGTGGTGTTACTCAAACCATTACCAACATTGATATACATCCAGCAGCAACCATTGGACGACGTGTATTTATAGATCATGGTTTTGGTGTAGTAATTGGAGCCACTGCTATCTTACACGATGATATTTTAATTTATCAGTGTGTAACGCTTGGGGGAGTGAGCCTGAACAAAGGTAAACGACACCCTACTATTGAATCAGGTACAGTAATTGGTGCTGGTGCTAAAGTTCTTGGAAATATCACTGTGGGTAAAAACTGTAAAGTAGGAGCAAACTCTGTTGTTGTAAATGATGTACCTATTAACTCAACAGCTGTTGGAGTTCCAGCTCGAGTTATAAAGAAGAAAACAACCAGTCCCACACTTGCTCACGATGATTTACCTGATATCACACAAGAGATGTTTACTTATCTTATTAAAAGAGTTGCAGTATTAGAGCATGCAGTCAAAGAACAAGATGGTATTGATGTAAGTAAAGAAGATAAAGAGTTAGATGCCATTTATGATAATTTCTTATGTGCCATGAAATGTGACAAAAACAGTAACTAAATGTTTGAACTTTTAATATTTGGAGCATTAACTGGATTTGTATCTGGTTATTTTGGTGTTGGTGGAGGAATGGTACTTGTACCAATGCTCCTATATTATGGTTTTGATATGAAACAAGCCGTTGCTATTTCAATCATGCAAATGGTTTTCAGTTCTGTATATGGTTCCTTTTTAAATGCTAAAAAATGTTTAGGTATTCTAAAAGATGGTTTGTTACTTGGTATTGGAGGGTTCATTGGTGGTCTTCAAAGTGGTTTTATTGTTTCAAATGTCAGTGCCCGTTCTTTAGAATATCTTTTTTTAGTCTTGGTACTGTTTGCTATTATTCGAATATTTATTTCAAATGTAAAAATAGAACAAGTTAAAGAAGAAAAAAGTAAATTTACATTACTTTTAATTGGTTTTATAATAGGTATGCTTGCTATGAGTATAGGAATTGGTGGTTCTATTATGTTAACACCAGTACTACTTGGTTTTATGAAATACAATTTAAAAACGGCAACGTCTCTTAGCCTATTTTTTGTAATGTTCAGTTCAATTGCAGGGTTTATTTCTATGAATTTTAATGGTCAAATGCTTTTTACTGAGGGGGCTACAGTAGGAATTGCTTCTTTAATTGGAGTCTATTTTGGTATTAAACTCAAAAATAATACCCATGTTGTTTCTTATAAAAAATTTATTCTAATTTTATATGTATTGATATCAATGTCAATGATTAATAAAATATTCTTCTAGTCAAATTAATTACTTAAGTTATTCTATCCATACCATTTTTTGTTTATCATATTTTCCAGAATAAAGGTCTTTGTACATCTGTTTGAGTCGACCACTTTTGATTAATTTTTTCAGACCTGAATTAAACTTCTCTAGAAAATATTGACCATTTTCACAGTGTTTACATATGATTAAATTAAGTGTATTTTTCGAAAATTGTTTGGGATGAGAAGTAAACAATTTGGCTTCTTCATCAGAAAAATTATTTCTTATTTGAGAGCTACCAACAAGTAGGTCATTTGGGAATATATCAATTCTACCCTTAAGTAACTTTTTAAAATTCAATTCATCTGAATTGGAGACTTGTATGTTTATTTTTTTATCTTTTAAAGCACTCATAAATTCTTTTCCATAATCATAGCCTCGGGTAAATCCAATTTCTTGGTCATGTACATCTTGCATAGATTTCCATTGAAATTTGTAGTTTTTAAGATGAAAAAATACAAAAGATGTTTTAACAACAGGACTTGAAACTAAAAAATTTTCTTTGGTTTCAGGGGAAGGCCACCATACAGCAGATGCATCCCATACACCTTTTTGTGCCAACACGTAAGAGCGTTTCCAAGGAAAAAATCCCCATTCTATAGTTATATTTTCTAATTTAAATGCCTCTGAAACAATATGAGATGCCAATCCATATTTATAGGAGTATTGGGAAAGATAAGGTTCCCATTCACCATTAGTAATACGAATTGTCTTTTGTGCAAACAATTGAATTCCCAACAGTAAAAAAGCAACAATCAATAGCACTGATTTTTTCATAAATTCTTTCCATATATTAAGTAAAGTATCAAAGAGTAATCTCTATTTTTTAAGCAACCAAACACTCTCTTGTGCATCAATCTTGCCTTTAAATTTCTCATCTTTATTATCAAGTAAAACAACTTTATATTGTTTTTCATAATGTTCATAAACTTCACCATTACTCACACTAAAAGGTGGTCCTTGTAATAAATTTTCATCATACTTAAAAGTAACCAATAATTGAGGCGCTTCGTGGGTAAGTCCTTTTAAATAAGTTGAGTATTGTTCTCGAATAGGATTTGGCAGTGCAACTAATGCAGCTCTATCATAAATCGCATCTACATGTCCTACTAATTCTGACGTCAACTTAAAAAAATCACCAACAAAAATATCTAATCCTTGAGCTGAATAAAGTTTCAAATCTTTAAGTGTTGTAATCTTGGGTTCTACTTGAAGTTCATCAAAGAGTTGTTGTACAGCTAATTCACTAAACTCAACGCCTACAATTGAATGCCCTTTTGAAAGTAACCATGATATGTCTTTAGTTTTTCCACATAATGGAAGAAACACTCTTGCAGTTGTATCTAAAGTGAGTTGTTCATAATATTTAACCAATAAAGGATTCACTTCACTCAAATGAAATCCAATGACATTTTTATCCCATTTATCTTTCCAAAAATCAATATCCATTTATATCCTATTATTTATTTAAATGCTTAACTATTTTAAATCTTAAGTCCATCAGTCATTGTTCTAAAACTGACTTCGTATAATTCATCCATATTATCTTTTATGTGCATATGTCCATCAATATATAGACCAGCCATTCCATGAACTTGCGCATGAATGGTTTGTGCTAATAACATGGGATTCTCTTTTTTAAACTGATTTGTTTCTTGTCCTTCAACTAATAAAGCAACAAGAGCATGAAAACCTTTAGCTTGGTCTTCATCTTCAATATCACAATTCTCTTCTCTTAAGCTTTGGAATTTTTCACCAAATAACATTCGATATAAGTTAGGATGCTCGATGGCAAAGTTGATGTATTCTTTTCCCATTAGATTAAGTCTGTGTAAAACACTCTGCTCTTTTTTCATAAAAATAGGAGCAATTACCTCATCAAACATTTCAAAACCAAATAACAGTACATTATGAAGCAAATCATCTTTTGAACTAAAATGCCGATAAATAGCGGATCTTGATGTTCCAAGTCTTGTGGCTAAAACTTGCAAAGTTAAGGCATCGATTCCTTCAGTATGGATAACCTCAACAGCTTGTTTTAATAACTCTTCTTTTAAATTTCCATGATGATAACTGGATGTCTTTTTAAGACATTTATCTTTTATATATTCTACTAAACATTTTCCCATGGGTTAATTATAACATATTTTTTTCACACTATGTTGACAATGTTCACATTATATGTTAACATTGCAAACATTAAATGTAAACATTGTTTACATACAAGGAAAAAATATGATTAAAATAGCGCTGTCTTCCTTTGTTACCGTTGCAAATATATTTGCAATGACTAATTTTGAAGTTGCCACTAAAAGTGATGCCATAATGAGTGGGTTTGAAGATTCTACATCAACAATGACCATGACACTTATCAATGCAAATGGACAGAAAAGAATCAGAAACATGAAATCAAAATCATTAGAACTTGATGGTGGTGATAAATCTTTGATGGAGTTTTTGAGTCCTGCAGATGTAAAAGGGACAAAATTTTTAAACTATGAACATGCCAAACGAGATGATGACCAATGGTTATATCTGCCTGCACTTAAACGGGTTAAAAGAATTTCGTCTAAAAATAAATCAGGTGCATTTATGGGAAGTGAATTTTCATATGAAGATGTCAGCTCTTTTAACATAGATAAATATGATTATAAAAATGAAGAAGCAAAAACAAAAATTCTCAATGGACGAGAAGTATATATCGTTCAGCGTCATCCAAATTACAAATACTCTGGATATACAAAACAAGTCTCTTATGTTGATACTAAAACTTTTTTAACCGCACAAGTTGATTATTATGACAGAAAGAAGTCATTGCTTAAGAGCGCTTATTTTACTGAGTATAAATTAATAGACACTGTATACAGAAACGGAAAGATTCATATGAAAAATTTTCAAAACTCAAAAGAGAGTATTTTGATTTGGAAAGATGAAAGCATCAAAAATGGCTTTTCAAATAAAAACTTCCATAAAAGAGTTCTAAAAAAATGAGACACTTTCTGGGTCTAGCTCTACTGTGCTCTTTTTCATATGCACAATTTGAAATAGAAGGGCATGTGGGTATTGACACTCAAGCGTATTCAAGTAAACAAAATAAACACTCTTCATCTATTACCTTAGAGCAGCAATTAAAAATGAAATACGACAAAGACGACTTTAATTCCGTCTTAGAGCTTTATGCACAAGAAGATTATACAGATATAAACAGTAAAAAAGACAATGACCGTTCATATATTAGAGTAAATGAAGCGTATGTAGAATATGAGTTTGAAGAAGACAAAATTTTACTGGGTAAAAATATCCGATTTTGGGGTGCTTTAGAAGCTCAAAATATTGTTGATGTCTTTAATATCCAAGATTTCAGAAATGACCCTTTTACTACAGATAAAATTGGAGCGTATAATTTTGAATATGCTCACTATTTTGAGGAGAGTGAGTTTTCAGTCATAACAAAACTTTATGAACAAAACAGCGATATGGCAACTTCTAGTTATATATACAGCGCTCTTAATGATAATGAGGCATTCAATGATAATTTAAATACTGAAAATTCACAATACCGCCCTACTGTTTATCTCACTTACAGTGGTTCACTCTCTCGTGAGTATTCATTGGATTATGCGTTTATCTATCAAAATGGATATGACTCACAACGGTATATGACTAAAGAGGACAATACCTATACCCAACATGCTTATTTGGTTAATAAATTTATGACGTACAATACCATGGTGGTTAATTCCACTTTGTTAAAACTTGAAGCAACCTATGCAGATGTCATAAATGACAAACAAGTAAGCGATTACGTACATGTGGCTTTAGGAGTTGAACATACACTGGATCAATTAAACAGTGGAAGTGAGATAGGCATCATTGGTGAGTATTATTACTATGATACATTTGATAAAGATAAGTTTGATGATATAGATTTGGGACAGAGTTTTCAAAATGACCTTTTTGTGGGTTTAAGATACAGTTTAAATGATGAGGCAGATACTCAAACTGTAGGTGGGGTTATCTTTGATACGCAATATGATGAACAAACATATTATGTTGAATATGAATCAAGAATCAATGACATCGTTAAAGTTACCATTGATTATAGGTATATAGAACCCTCAGACTCATACAATACAGTTAATGCAAAACTAGAACAACATCAAAGAGTTGGGTTTAACCTAAGTTACCACTTTTAGATAAGTAAATACATTAAAAAAGTTAAGAAAGGATTTATATGCACAAGTTTGTAGATACAGTTATAAAACTCAGATGGTTTATAGCTTTAATTATTCCAGCCATTGCAATAATAATGGCAATACAATTAAAAGAGTTAGCCTTTGAAGGAAGTTATAGGATTTGGTTTGATAAAGATTCAAAAATTCTAAAAGATTATGACAATTTTAGAAGTGTTTTTGGAAATGACCAAGCCATTACAGTTTCATTTAGAAATGATCAGGGAGTATTCAATAAAGATTCCTTGGGAGTCGTTCAAAGAATTACTCAAAAGTTTTGGGAAACACAATATATAGCAAGAGTTGACTCAATAACCAATTATCAATACATACACTCTGATATAAACAATCCAGATGATGTCATTGTTGAAGATTTTATTGAAGACATTGAGACACTTGATACCAAAGCATTAAAAGAAAAAGAAAAAATCATCTTAAAAGAAGATGCCATTGTTAATAGACTTATCAGCAGTGATGCCAAAACAACAACCATCGTTGCACGTCTTTCACCTAATGCTGGAGAGAGCCCAGAAGTGAGTCTGAAACTAAAAGCTCTGACGGAAGCTATCATTGCACCTGAAATACAAAAATACGGATATACCTTTCATTTAAATGGAGGGCCAATAGTTAATTCTTCTTTTATTGAAATAGCACAAGCTGATGGTGCTTTGTTTACTCCACTGGTTATTCTTATTACTATGATATTGCTTCTGATTATATTTAAAAAGTTTTCTTCGATGTTTATTAGTATTGGTATTGTTGTATTTACATTTTTAATTGTTTTATCGGTACAAGTCATGTTAGGATATAAACTCAACAACTTTACAGTCAATATGCCAGTATTTATAACAGCAATTGGAATAGCTGACGCGATGCATATCTTTTGGATCTATACCGTTGCACGAAAAAAAGGTATGGATAATATCAAAGCCATTCATTACAGTGTACGAAAAAACTTCATGCCTATACTGTTTACATCAATGACAACCGCTGTTGGTTTTGCATCGCTATCTATTAGTAATGTTATTCCTATTAAAACACTGGGAATTGCAACAGCAAATGCAGCCCTATTGGCTTTTGTCATAACGATTCTTTTTGTTCCAGCAGTTCTTGCCATCATAAACCCAAAAATTCAACCCGTAGAGGAAAAAGAAAACAGAAGTTCTCGGTTTGCTAAATGGTATGGTGCGTTTATTGTAAAATTTGATAAAAAGATATTTATATCCACTTTATTGCTTTTTATAATCATTGGTTTTGGTATTACAAAAGTAAAAGTTGATTCTAATACTGTACGGTATTTTAAAGAAGATGTTTCATGGAGACAAGCGGTTAATTTTATACAAGATAATATCAGTGGACCAATGACATATGAAATCGTTGTAGATTCCAATAAAAAAGATGGTATCAAAGACCCTAAGTTTCTTCAAAGCACACAAAAGTTTTATGATGAGTTTTATAATAAGTATGGGGATGAAGTCAAACATATCAGCTCCCTACTTCAAGTCATAAAAAAATTCAACGAAGTCATGAACAACAGTGATTCTGTGCCAAACAATCAAAACTTGGTTGCTCAATACTTACTATTGTATACCCTATCTCTTCCACAAGGTATGGAAATCAATGACCAAATGGATATCGAAGAGCGAATGTTCAGAATAACTGCTTCTATGAATGTAACAGATACCTCAAAAGATTTAGAAATGATGAATTGGGTTGAAAACTGGTGGATTACCAATACAGAGTATAAAGCCAAAATCAATGGACAAACAGCAATGTTTGCACATATGCAACACGATGTGACTGATACTCTAATCAAGTCTATTACCATAGCAATCATTGCAGTATCTATTATGATGTTGGTCATATTTAGAAACATAAGATTGCTTCCGCTGTTTGTTATGCCTAATATTCTTCCAATAGCATTGGTGGTTGGAATAATGGGTTGGACAGGTATTGATATAGATATAGGGGTTGCCATTGCAGGAGCCATTATCATTGGAGTGGCAGTTGATGATACCATACACTTCCTAGTCAAATATTTTGAAGCCAGAAATACAGGAGCAAATATGCAAGACTCACTTACATATGTAATGCAATATGCAGGAAATGCCATCATATTTACAACAGTAATATTAAGTCTTGCCTTTAGTATCTTTGTATTCAGTGATTTCTTACCAAACTATATGTTTGGAGTTGTAACTGCTTCAGCACTTATCATTGCAGTTATTGCTGATTTATTAATGTTACCTGCTATTTTGAGTATGGTGGATGATTATAAGAGAAAGAAAAAGAATAGGATTCAAAAGATTGAGGAAAAGAAAGCTGCGTAAATAATCACTTAGTTTATTGTTTGGAGTGAAGACTTGTTTTTAAGAGGATGATTTAAATTTCATTGCTCTTGAAGACACTAAAGGTCTTCGCTCTCTTACTTTTGTATTGACGAAAAGTAAGCAAAAGCAACAACGGCATCGAAGCCCTGACGGGTACCTTCGCTTATTATTTTTCCTTTTCTGTGATTAAAAACTTGCTAAAATGTGCTCCCAGCACATTTCTTAACGCTTCAAACAGTTTAATCACTGGTTTAGAAAAGAAAAAATAAACGCTCAGCTTCTGCTGATGTTGCCCGTTGTCCAATATTTCTAGTAATTGAATTTAAATATCTATAAAGTTATTCGTACCCATGCTCTTAAAGGTCAACGCTTTGAAAATGCCAGAAGTTGGTAAAATTTTTCGGAAAAGATGTTCAACTGTCTGAACGAAGAAACAGTACTAAATGTACTGTTTAGCAGTGAGTTTTGAACATCAGAAAATATTTTCTCAAGTTCTGGGAAGTCGCAGACCATTCTCATTGTGCAGACGAGCTTTTTTTGTTTATTTTTTTACGGTTAAAAAAAGAAAAGGAATCAAAAATGAATAACTTACTAAAGTTATATTAGCGTTGTCATAACAATTAATTACTAATTAGACAGAAAATATTTAACATCAAAGTTACTGCCATTACAAAACTTCAATAAGAATCAGTCATTAATCTAAGTGTTAAATAGCTTTAAAAACCAATATCATGTATAATCAATATGAAACCAACAAAAG
>Ga0105351_1001397_pt1 | contig 11043 bp, 14 predicted proteins | sample EN4Hudsemesocosm_FD_83662 | JGI IMG/M metagenome (GOLD analysis project Ga0105351, IMG submission 83662) | Methane-oxidizing microbial communities from mesocosms in the Hudson Canyon - EN4B Hudson Canyon | ecosystem: Environmental > Aquatic > Marine > Cold seeps | place: Hudson Canyon... | reverse complement strand
GCTATACCTACCGTCTATAAAATGGTCGGGGCGAGAGGATTCGAACCTCCGGCCCCCTGGTCCCAAACCAGGTGCGCTAACCAGACTGCGCTACGCCCCGACACTTTCTCTTTAAGTATTTCTCTCAAAAAGTGGACGGAATTATATTATGTTTTTAAAATAATGTCAAGGCTTTTTCGGACAAATTTGTAATTTCTTTTAAATTCATGTGAATAGCCCTATTTATGGCTTTAAATTATTATTATTTTTAATTTATTTGTACGTTATTTTATTTATCAAACAAAAAATGGTAGAAATAAGGGTTGAAAAGTTAAATGAATAGAAGATTTTATTATAAAAGATTTAAAAAGTTGGATAAAACAGTAAATAAAAAGAGAAAAACTCTTTTTATTTATTTAAAGCGTTGTTAGAATTGAATTAAACCATCAATTGGTGAAGAAGCAGTTGCATAAGGTTTTTTAGGAATTCGCCCTGCTTTGTATCCCATTCGACCTGCTATAACTGCATATTTCATAGCTTCAGCCATTTTAATTGGATCCTTAGCTTGAGCAATTGCTGTATTTGTTAATACAGCTTCAGCTCCAAGTTCCATTGCAATTGCAGCATCACTTGCACATCCAACTCCAGCATCAACAATTACAGGTACTTTAACTGCGTCTTTTATAAATGCAACATTATATCTGTTTTGAATACCAAGTCCTGATCCAATAGGAGCAGCTAGTGGCATAATAGCATCAGCACCTGCATCTTCTAATCTTTTTGCAATGATTGGATCATCATTTGTATATGCCATAATTGTAAAGCCTTCTTTTTTAAGAACTTCACAAGCAATGATTGTTTCTAATACATCTGGATAAAGTGTTTTATGTGCATCCCCAATTACTTCAAGTTTAATAATGTCAATTCCAGTGGCTTCTCTCATTAATCTAAATGTTGTGATTGCTTCATCAGCTGTAAAACACCCTGCACTGTTTGGCAAAAGTTTTACATTTGTATCTTTGAAGTAATCTAATAAGTTTTCTTCATTTGGGTTTGTAATGTTCACTCTTCTAATTGCAACAGTAATTAATTCACTTCCACTTGCAAGTGTAGCATCTCTTGTTGTTTGAAAGTCAGTATATTTTCCACTTCCAACTATAAGTCTGCTTTTAAATTCATATTTACCTATTTTTAATATTTCGCTCATTTTGTACTTTCTCCTATAAACTGCAAATACTCTTTACTTGCGTTTGTAATTTTAATTTCAATAATTTCTGGCAAATCATAGCTATGATTCTCTTTGATTTTCCTTTTGATTTTTTTAAAGTATTCTTTTTTTGTTTTAATAAATAATAACCTCTCTTTATCTACACAAACTTTATTATCCCATCTATACATAGATTGTATTTTAATAATTTGTACACAAGCTGCTAGTTTTTTTTTAATAAGTATTTTTGCAATTTTTTTTGCTTCTTTTTTAGAAGAACATGTAGTTTGTACTATTGATGTTTTCATAAGACCTTAACTCCCTCTATTAAATCTGAGGGGGTTAAAGCATAGTTGTTTTTATTATAATTACTTGCAGCTATACTATGTGATAAGGAGGCTGTGATACAAGAGTTAATGGCATTGAACCCTTGAGTTAATAGTGAAGCAATAAGACCTGTTAGAACATCTCCGCTTCCGCCTTTACTTAAAACCACATTTCCTAAATTATTTATGTATATAATATTTTCATAAGTGATTAAACTATTTGCCCCTTTTAGCAATAAAACTGTTTTTGGGTATTTTTTTCCAAAGAGTCTAAGATATTTAAATCTGTTGTTTTGTAAATGTTCAACTGAAATATCAGCAATTTCACAAAGTTTTAATAAAGAGCAAAATTCTTTTGGATGTGGAGTCAAGACAATACCCTCTTTGTTTAAAACGCATAAGATTATTTCATCATAAAACAAATCTGCATCAATAACCTTTGGGATGTTATTATTTAAAATTTCCTCAATCTCTTTTATCTCATATTTTCCAAGACCCATACCTATTGCAATAGCTGTACTATTAGAGGCAATTGTGTGATTTTGCATTATATGATGGGGAAGAGAAATATGTTCATGTGTTACAGCAGTTACAAGTCCAGCACCAAACGCAAAAGCAGCTTCACTAGCAATTATCCCAGCTCCTTTTTTTTCACCCACAATAATACTCAGATGCCCATATTTACCTTTATGTGAATTTTGAATGGTTCTAAACGGTAATTCCATATCATACCGATCTAATAAATAAGTAGTTGAAGATGTTTCATAATTAGCTCTTTGTACACCTAAGTCTGCGACAATTACATTGCCTACATAATCTTTTGCTTCATCTGAATATAGCTGTGTTTTAAGTGCACCCATTGTAATAGTAGTATTTGCTCGAAAACAATTTGTCGTAACCTGGCCACTTGTATTAATTCCTGTAGGAATATCACAGGTAATTTTATATGCATAAAGCTGATTTAAAAGTTTAATTAGTTTTTGCGATTCATTATTCAGCGCTCTAGTTAAACCAGAACCAAATAGACAGTCAACAACTACATTTGGAGTATCATTAACACCAAGTAAAGACAAATCTTCTATTACTTCTACACCCAATAGTTTAATTCGTTTATATTGAAGCTTTGCCATTTCTGAATTTACACCAAAAGGAATATAAAGACTAAGGTCATACCTAGAATACAGAAGTCTTGCTAGTGCAATTCCATCTGCTCCATTATTACCTGCTCCACAAACTATAAGTATCTTTTCATTACTTACAAATTTACTTTGTATGTACTGCATTATTGAAGCTGCTGCATGTTCCATAAGTATATCTTCACTTAAACCAAACTCTTCATAACATCTTTTATCTAAAGTGTTTACTTCTTCAAATACTTTTTGCATAATGTTCCTTACTTATTTTTTAAACTTCCAACCTTCTTTTGAGAGTATTTCTTTGATTTTGTCTTTTACATCACCTTGTAACTCTATCCATTCTTCTTTAATAGCACCGCCACAAGCAAGTTTCTTTTTTAGAAGTTTTAATACCTCTTTTTTTTCTTTATCACTTAGGTAAAATCTCCCAACCAAGGTTACGGGTTTTCCTTTTCTTTTTTCATAGGTAAATACCAATTGGTGTTGATTTTTTTGCTCAATGGTATTTATTGGTTTTTTACTTGTTGATTTATTAGCTGATTTATTTTTTTTATCATCTTTTGATGTATCGTAACTATCTCCATTAAGATTGGCACCCATTTCAAAAAGTTTCATTAAAAAGCCTTTACTCTTGCTTGAATATCTATATCATCGATTGCTATAAAATCACTTATCTTATATTGTTCAATTGCAACTCTACCTATCATAGCTGCATTATCAGAACAATATTTTAAATCACTTAAATATAAAGAGGTATTATTTTCTTCACATAAGTTTTCCATTTGTTTTCGTAGATACAAATTTGCGCTAGCCCCACCAACAATTGCAAAGTTTTCGGGTGCTTGTATTTTAAAAAGTTTTTTTGTCTTTTGCATAATATGTTCAACAGCTGCTTTTTGAAAACACGCACATATATCTGCTCGTTTCTCTTCATCAATTGGTTCACATTTCTCAATTAAAAGCCGTACTGCATTTTTAAGTCCAGAGTATGAAAACTCAATTTTTGGTGACTGTCTTAAGGGAATAGGAAGTTCATATTTATTTGTATCCCCTTTTAAGGCATACTCTTGAATAACTGGCCCTCCTGGATATCCAAGACCTAGCATTTTCGAAACCTTATCAAAACTTTCCCCAAAACTGTCATCCATTGTTGAGGCTATTATCTTCATCTGATTTAAACTTGAAGTTTCTATTATTTGAGTATGTCCACCTGAAACCAACAAAATAGTGCAAGGCAGTATTTCATCTTTTTCAATAAAAAGTGAATATATATGTCCCTTTAAATGATTCACTGCAATTAATGGTATATTTAATGCCAAACTTAATGCTTTTGCCATCATAACACCCTCCATCAATGTTACAGAAAGTCCAGGTGCATTGGTAACTGCAATTGCTTTTAAGTCATCAAAATACTCTTTACACTCTTCTAAAATTTTAGGAAGTGCTTCAACATGAAGCCTTGCCGCAAGTTCAGGTACCACTCCACCATATGCGCTATGTTCAAGTTCTTGGGAAATTTTTTTATGGTATATTAATTTTTTTGTTTTTATTTCTGTTATTGCAATGGAACTATCATCACAACTTGATTCTATACTTAAGATCATTCATTTATCCAATCTAATACTTCTTTTAATTCACCAAAGCCACTTTCAGCGTTGATATGTCCTGCATCTTCGAGAATAGACATGCTTATATTTAATGCATGTTGTAATTCATTTGCTTCACGTAAATTCATATAAATATCATTTGTTGATACCATTAATAATGACTCTTTTGCCTTTAAGTTTTTAGGTACTTTATAAGGGAAAAAATCTTTTAATTCTTCAACCTTGCAATCATTTCTTACAGGAGCCACAAGAAGGAGTTTATCAAGCGGTTTTATATCTAAGTTTTCCAATAAATGAAACCATAAAATATTTCCCAAGGAGTGGCAAACAACAATATTTGGTTTAAAGTGCTCAATCTCTTTTTTTGCAAACTCAAACCACTCATTAAAACAGGGGAAGTCTCTGTTTGGAAGAGTTGGAAAACTCACCTCATGATTTTGTTTAATAAGTTTTGTGGCTAACCAAGCTTGCCAATGGGGATAATCACTTCCACCCCAACCATGTAATATTAGTACCTTTTTTTTTTGCATCATCTGTTTTAATCTACCTTATTTATCTCTAACACATCGAATGAATTTAAGTTTATTTCTATTATCATAATATGCTGTTCCACTTACAAAGTTCATATAATCAGCATAAAACCAAAAGGTTCTTATATGTGCTTTCAAGGCCCAATATCCAGTTGGAACATTATATTTAAAGGCCTTATTTATATGCGTTTTAATATTTTTTTTATCTACTATTGTCTGAAATTCTTCTATAGTAGGAATTCGCCAAGAAGAAGAATTACCATAAGAGAGGTTTTCACAATAAGGCACTGCATCTTTGTGACTTAATTGCAAACGTGCTGTCTCTTTGTTATCTATCCATATAAGATTGGTATTAGTATCTATAACAACCTCATTTGAATTATCACGTTTGAAACTTTCAGCAAATAACACGGTGGTAATAAGAAATACAAGCAAGAATCTCATTACTTTTCCTTTATGTTAAATTTTCCTCTGCTTATCCTATCTTTTAAACTTTCATCAAAAATCTCTATATCTATATTATATCCAGTTTTAAAAACCAAACCTACCAACTCTTTACACTCTTTTTGAGGTATCGAATCATTCGGGGATGAATGTTTTTTCCATTGCTCAAATTTTTCTTCATAAATATTAATAACATTTTTCTCAAATTTTTGTCTTGTAACAAGAAAATAAACTACCATTACAAGAAGAATTCCAAAAGGTATCATCAAATCAATTGGCACAATAACTCCTTACTTGTTTATCAATTTCAAATATATCATCAAGATTATTTACACAGATTTTATTAAATTTATTCACTGCATTAATAGTCATTTTAGATACATCTAAAAAACCTATTTCACCCTTTAAAAACTTCTCAACTGCAATTTCATTTGCAGCATTAACAACAACACCTAATTGTGCATTGTTTAATATCTCGTCTTTTATTTCCCAAATAGGATATCGATTGGACTCAATTTTTTTAAACTCTAATGAACCAACTTCAACAAGGTCAATATGTTTTAAAATTTGTTCATCAACTTTATGTTTAAGTGCATAAGCAATAGGCAGTTGCATATTTGCATTTGCAATATGTGCAGTGGTACTTCCATCACTAAAATTAATAAGTGCATGTATCAAAGATTTTGTTTCAATGATTGCATCAAGTTTTGTTGTATTAAATAACCACTTTGCCTCAAGTAGCTCAAATAGTTTATTCGTCATAGTAGCGCTATCAATAGTAATTTTATTTCCCATTGACCAGTTTGGATGATTTAATGCCTCTTTTACAGATACATCTTTCAACTTCTCCAAAGGATAATCTCTAAAAGAACCCCCACTTGCAGTTATAGTCATCGAGTCAATTTTTTTATCTTGTACTAAATACCACAATCCAAAATGTTCACTATCAATTGGCATGAGTCTATTTTTATCTATAAACGATCCTGCAACAACTAAAGATTCTTTATTTGCTAATGCAATTTTTTTATCACACTCTATTGCTTTTAATGTGGGTTTCAAACCTAAAAAACCAACAAGCGCATTTACTACTGTTTTTGAGTTAGAATTTTCAATCACATCCAAGATAGACTTTTCGCCAAATTTCACATCACTGTGATTTACTTTATGTATGTCTTCTTTATTTGCAATAACTACTTTTTTGGGTTTAAATTCTTCAATTTGTTTGTTTAATAGTTCAATATTTTTTCCTGCAACTAATACTTCAACATTTAAATCAAATTTTCGTGCAACATTTAAAGTATTTACACCAATAGAACCAGTACTTCCTAAAAGAATCAAATCATAACCCTTAAAAGTACTAACATGATAATTCCACCAAATAAGTAGCCATCAGTTCTGTCTAAAATTCCACCATGCCCTGGCAATATATTCCCGCTATCTTTAACATTGGCTTCTCGTTTTAAATAACTTTCAAATAAATCTCCAAAAACAGAAGCAAATGCTACAATAACTGATACAAATAAAGCACCCCAAATAGATAAAGAGTCTAAGGCAAAATAAGTACCTAAAAGTGCAGACACAATCATTCCACCTGCAACTCCTTCCCATGTTTTATTGGGACTTGTTTCACAAAATTTATGTTTCCCTAAACCTTTTCCAACAAAGTAAGCACCAATATCAGCACCAGCTACTACTACCAACAACCATAATAAAGAAGCTACTCCAAATTCAACATAAAGTGCTAATAAGAATAAAAAAGATGCCGTTGGATATAAAAGAGGTAAAAAGAGTTTTTTATCGAGGTTTTTTGTGTATGCCAGTATTGAAGCATATACAACAGCTATTACAAAAATTAAATCTTCAGGAGTGGGATAAAAATAGGCTAAAAACCAAATAAGACCACTGTAGGCATAAATTACATTACTTTTCATTTCAAATAAAATCATTGATTCATTTAAAGCTATAACAAGTAAGCCACCAAGAAAAATCCACATTATTAAATATGAATCAACATAACCTATAATTAATACAGCAAGTATTAAAACAATACCTGTTTTTATTCTAGTTGAGCTAGAAGAGAGTAGTTCTGATAATTTCATTTAGATTCCTAATTAAGAATAAACTTTATCTAATATTTTTAGATAAAGCCGTGATTTTATCATTTTATCACTTGAATAGCTGTTAATTAAAAATTATAATTTTGAGAGTAGGTGTTATGCCAGTATTTACATATTTGACATTTTATCATTTGATAAAATAATCTTATGTTTATACATATTGGCTTTTATAACAATGTCTGAATATTCAACTGGATTATTATCTTTATCAAAAGACAATCTGTGCAGAGATAAAAGAGATGATTCTTCTTTAATTCCCAGTTTCAAAGATTCTTCACGTGAAGCATCTTTAGCTTCAACAGTTTCTTCTGCGTTATAAAATTCTATTTCATATTCATTTTTTAAAAAACTATACAAAGATTCATTGTTGAAGTTTTTTTCCAAGTTTGGAACTTTTTGAATGTCAAGATAGTTTAACATCAATGCAAAAGGGACATCATTTAATACTCTAAATCTTTTAATACACAATAAAGTATCACACTTTAAAAGATCTTTTACGTAATGTTCCCCTTCAATAATTTCATATTCGATTGATTTTGTCGTTAATTGATGATTTTGTTTTGATAATCTTTGAGTTAAAGAACCAATAGAATTTGCATCATAAAGAATTTTCTGTTCTTTAACAAACGTACCTTTACCTTGTTTTTTCTCAATAATATTATCATTTTCTAATTGCTCAATAGCTTTTCTAACTGTAATTCTGCTTACTTCATACTCTTTTTCTAACTTCGCTTCTGTTGGAATAATATCCCCAGGCTTATAGTTTTTTTTAATATCTTTTAAAAGTTTTTCTTTGAGTTGTATGTATAAAGGTATGCCGTTTCTGCTAAACAAGAATTAAGTCCTTATGCTACTCATGATTAATTGTGCAGCGCTTTGAATTTTAGTGTAATCCTTATTCTGGATATCTTTATTTGATACCATCCAAGAACCACCTAAACATACTACATTATTTAAACTTAAATAGTCCGTAAAATCAACGGAATTTATGCCTCCTGTGGGACAAAATTGTACATCTGGAAATATATTTGCATATGCCTTTAGTATTTTATATCCTCCTGCATTTCCTGCATGAAAAAACTTCTGGAATTTTACACCTAATTCTAAAAGTTGTATAATCTCACTTGGTGTTGATACACCTGGCAAATACGAAATATCTAGCTTTTTTGCTTCATTCACTAGTTTTTCTGTAAACCCAGGGCTCACTGCAAAATCACATCCTATATCTTTTACTTTTTTAAGTTGCTCTACATTTACTATTGTTCCTGCCCCTACATTTGCAGTAGGAAACTCTTTTATTATGGCTTCTATACACTCTATTGCATTTGGTGTTCTTAATGTTATCTCTAGGTTAGTTAATCCTTGTCCAACTAAAGCTTCTGATACTTTTAAAGAAGAGTTTATATCATCAAATGTTAATACTGGTATTACGGGTGATTTCTTAAATTTATTTATCATATTATTTCTTTCCCTTTGGCATAATCGCACCTTTATGCATAATAACTTGAGATGCTAATTTTTTTGCTTTTTTTATAGAACTTTCTATACTTTTATTTTTTAATCTATTTGCTAGGTAGGCTCCATTAAAGGAATCCCCAGCTGATGTTGAATCAACTATATTTTTAAGCTGTTTGGTTTTAATTGTTTTAGTATATCCCTCAAAGTAATATACAATATCTTCTTTCCCACATTTTATGACAATCTCCGTACATCCAGCTTTTTTCGCTTTTTCAATTATACTATAGGTATCTATTTCTCCCCAGAGTTCTTTTTCATCATCAATTGAAGGCAAAAATATATCACAATAATGAATAGCTTGATTATAAATCTGTCTTGCTTCATCACTATTTTTATACAATCGTGGTCTATAGTTTGAATCAAAGGCAATCTTAACCCCATTACTTCTGGCTTTTTTTAAAACTCTAAAAAGATTATTTCGTCCCTCTTCTTTCATAATTGCCAAAGAAATCGCAGAAAAATAAATCATATCAAACTCTAACAACTCATCACTCATTTTATCCAAGCAAGACGTTAAAAAAAGCTCACGTGCAGCAGCCTCTCCTCTCCAATAAGAAAAACTTCTCTCTCCATCTTTAGTATTAATAATATACAAACCCGGATTTTTATTCTCTAAACAATCTACATAGGAAGTCTTCAAATCTTCTTTATGAAAAAACTTTAACATCTTTTTAGACAATGCATCTGTCCCTAAAACTGTTATATACTCTACTTGGGCTTTTTTATTACTTCTTTTTAAATATACACTACAGTTAAACGTATCCCCTCCAAAAGTCTGCTTATACAAACTCTTCTCATCTTGATACAACTCTACCATACACTCCCCTATCACTCCTACTTTTCTCATGTGTTTGCCTTTGATATTGCTTCATATAACCCATTTAAATAGGTAATTCCCAATGCCCTATCATACAAACCATATCCAGGCATTCCTTCTTCACCCCATATCATTCTTCCATGATCTGGTCGAACGGGCCCTGTAAAATTTATATCGTTGTAGGCTTTTACAATTTCGTATAAATCCAAACTTCCATCACTTGATAAGTGTGAGCTTTCATGAAAGCTTTTATCATTTAATCTTTTTACATTTCTGATGTGCCCAAAATGAAGTTTCCCTTGAGCTCCAAAATCCCTTATCATTGAGGGAATATCATTGTCTTTATTTGGTCCAAGAGATCCAGAACACAATGCCAATCCATTACTTGAACTTGGGACTAAATCAATTAATCTTTGTAAGTTTTTTTGATTGGTCATTATTCTGGGTAATCCAAATATACTAAAAGGAGGGTCATCTGGATGTAATGCCATTTTAATATTACAATTTTGCGCTGTTGGAATAATTTTTTCTAAGAAATATTTTAAATTCTCCCAAAGTTGCTCTTCATTGACATTTTCATACTGTTTAAATAAACCTTCAATTTCATCCAATCTGTCTATTTCCCAACCTGGGATTTCAACGTTGCTTGACTCATTTCTTATTTTTTCAACCAAATCATTTGCAGTTAAGTTGTTCAATTGCTCATTATCAAAAGACAAAACAGTTGATTTGTCTTTTAAAGGTTTTGCAAGATCTGTTCTTGTCCAATCAAAAATAGGCATAAAGTTATAACATACTGTTTTTATGCCTATTTGTGATAGGTTTATCAAAGTTTTTTGATAATTTTCAATGTATTTATCTCTTGATTCTAGTCCCAATTTAATATCTTCATGGACATTAACACTTTCAATTACTTCAAGATTTAAATTTGCTAAGTTAACATATTTTTTTAGCTCGATTAACTCCTCTAGTGGCCACACTTCTCCAACTGGAATATCTATAAGAGAAGTAACTATCCCATTGATTCCAGGTATTTGTGCGATATGTTCTAACGGTATCTTGTCATTTTTTCCATACCACCTAAATGTCATTTTCATATTTTCTCCTTTTTAGTTTTACATTTTCTAGTAATGTATTTTATAATTTAGTATTTCTCGTATTAATCCTTTAGTACCAACAAACTTGTTCTTTAAAATTGTAACACTTTTTTCACCCATAAATTCAACGGGATGTTCTATAAATGATATATTAAAACTACTAATATGAGAGGCATCTAATTTGTTGAAACTAAACAACTTAATATCTTTTCCAACTGTTAATCCTTTTTGAGTAATTGCTTTTAAACATCCCACTGTTATCTGG
>Ga0105351_1001396_pt1 | contig 11043 bp, 12 predicted proteins | sample EN4Hudsemesocosm_FD_83662 | JGI IMG/M metagenome (GOLD analysis project Ga0105351, IMG submission 83662) | Methane-oxidizing microbial communities from mesocosms in the Hudson Canyon - EN4B Hudson Canyon | ecosystem: Environmental > Aquatic > Marine > Cold seeps | place: Hudson Canyon... | reverse complement strand
TGATGTTCAAGCTACCTTAGCTCATGCCAATGCCAAGATGTCTGAGCGTTATGCGCATTTGTCTAGTGAGCGAATGCGGGAGACTAGCTATAATCTGTCTACTGTGGTGGCTGATGCGATTACATTTGAATCGAAGTAACCTAATGTTTCATATTAAAATTGTGCTTATTTTTCCATTTTTCCCGTTTTTCCCGATCTTTATACCGGAGAAATAAAAATTAAAGCTCACTAAATAATGAAAAAATAGTGCATACTTTATTTTATGTCATTCTGATGCAAAAACATCGGGGAAATCGGGGGCAAAATAGAATACATCAATAATAAATATTACAGGCAGAGATTTAAATTCACATACTCTGCCTGTAATCAGTTACATCTCAACTATTCAATTATCACTACATTTAAGACCGCATACTATTAATTAACTCAGAACCCACTGAACCTTCAATTTCAGGATCAACATGATCATTAACAAAAGACTCTTTAATAGCATAGAATGGAAGCTTTCCGACCCCAGGAATGACTTGTCTCACCTTATATCGTTTATCTTTGCTATCCGCTTTATGTAAATACAACAAACCGCGATCTCGTAATGCTTTTTTAACAATGCGTAAATCAACATCACCTGCTGCTTTTTTTAATGTATCTTCAAGTAAGAGAAAGTTTCCATTCTTTTTGTAACCCAGTAAGCCTGGAGGATAACTCTGTGGGCTATTAGTCACTATCCTTGATTTATCCAAGCTAAAAAACTTATGGATATTCTTAAAAAGAAAATCACGTATATTATCCAACCCTCTATCAGCATTACTTATGCTTTTACTCCCTTCAACCCAAGCATTAATTGCTGTCTTAATAGAGAATTCTACTTCTTCTTCGGAAATATCAATCAAGCCACCTTCAATAGCCATTTTTCCAGCTGTTTGAAGTAATGCAAAACGCGCTATAACTCGCCCAACCTCACCAGACATTCCCTCTATAGCAAGCAATTCCTTTTCTATATCAAGACGGTCTTTTATATCAGCTTTGGCTTCTTCCTTGTCAGCATAAGAGCTAATGATCAACTCTATAAAAGAGGGTCCAAGAGACCCATAATATTCAGAACACACTTTTTTTGTATTTTCAACAAGCTGTCGGGTTGCCTCTGAACTAGGCGGTTGACCATAATAGCGATCCATTAGCTCTATAGGAATATCAGCTATTCGTACACTCATTCCAGTCTTTAGAGGCTGTCCACTACTAAGCACTTTCTCTTTTATGGATTCTTCCCCTGAAGCAACAAAGATGAATTCCCAGCGAGATGACTCAACAAGTTTTCTCGCACTATTCATGACTGTTTTAGCTTGACCACCTGAAAAATCATAAATAACAGAGCCAAAATCACGCCCTGTATATGACCCCAGTTCATCTATAGCCATTCCAATTGAATTGTGCAATACACATCGTGCTTCCATACCATTTTTAGTCGCATTAAAACGGCTAATAAACCCATTATCAGCACTTTGTCCAGGGTCTCCTGCAAAACCATAGACACTTGCAAAAACCTGTAAAGCCGTTGTTTTACCTGTTGAACTATCACCAAAGAAAAGTAACCCACCATTTTCAATATCCGATAACCCATGGATAATATTGCTTAATGCTGCACAAAGAGACACAACAAAGACGGCATCTTGTTTAATGATAGGAATAACATGCTCTTGATACTCTTTAAGTGTTCCTTGCATTGCCGTTATAGGTACTACTTTTCCTTGTTCACCTTGAAAAACATATTCATCAGGATCATCTTCCTTTTTAAATGTTTTATCAACAAAGTTAAACGCAAGCGTATTTGCATCCCATCCCTGCCGATTAGTACTTATAATCGTTGTGACTTCAAGTAGACGTCTTATTTCTCTAATAAAAATTAAAAAATACTTATAGCTAATAATTTCAAACCCCTTATCAATAAAGTCTGAAAGAATATCTAGTCTATTTTTCAATAAATCTTTGGCTAAAATATCGACAATATGCTCACCCCCATCATAATCTGTGATCCTCAGCCTGTAACCACTCCCCGCAGTGCCAGCACGATTTTTAATCAGGTTGATAATTTCGAACTTGCTACCTGTAACGACATAAAAATTGTCACCATCCTCATATGTGAGGCTCCCATACTGATCAAATGCAAACCCACTGGGTAATTTTTTTACTACATCACCTTTACTTTCACTATCATCCATCTTGTCTTCCCCTTGCTTGATTATCAGTTTGTGCTGATACCCATTGTCTGACAGCATCAGGACTGTAACGTACTGACCGTCCAATACGAACAGCAGGTGGTAAATCAGAGGGGGAATAAGCCCGCAATTTTTCGATATGCGATTTGGAAACCTTACAAAACTGAGCTAATTGCCCAGAATCCCATAAGGGTTCACATTTACTTTCATTTTTAATAGTCATAATATTGATCTTTAATATTTGAAAAAAGTTGCTGAAACGATAAGTTAAAAATCTACTTATCGTTTCAGCTTGACTATTATGTATTAAGATTCAGCTGAAATTAACAAGCCCCGATTTTACAAACTGGTATATCTTGTTGACAGCAATAGGACTAATTCCGACCAATAACCTTTGTCAAATAGTCAGCAACACCAGCTGTTGCTTTAGTTAATGAGCTATTGGTGAGATGCGCATAGCGTTCAGTAACTTTTATTGATGAATGGCCTAAAATTGTTTTTAACTCATACATATAGGCACCATTTTGGATTAAAATACTAGAAAATGAATGTCGTAGATCATGAATCCGTAGACCTTCTATTCCTGCTTCCTTAAGAATTCTATAGAAAACTCTTGCAGGTCTAGACATTGAAGCATTAATATTTTTCCCATGAAAAACATAGCCAACAGCAGCATGTTTTTTCAATTGGGCTGTAAAAATATCTAACGCAACATCATTAAGTTTTACATGACGACCCATACCACTTTTAGTTTCAGGTAAGTACAGACTTGAAGTCGTTTCATCAAAGTCTTCAAATTTTGCATTCAATGCTTCCCCTAACCGCATACCTGTCGAGAGTAAAAGTAAAAACAATTGAGCAGCATCCTGATTGCTTTCCTTCTTTGAAGCAGTGATAAATCGCCTACACTCATCTTCACTCAAATATCGAGTGCGTTGATTATTTTCTTTAAATGTTTTGATCCCTTTGGCAACAGACTGTTCTAAAAATTCATTTTCAACGGCATAAGTAAACATGGCCTTACACAAGGCAAGATGCTTGTTAGCTGTTGCAGGTGAAAGTTTGGAATAAATAAATTGATGGTAGTTTCTTATTTGTGCTTTTGTGATCGAATGTAATAATCTTTTCCCAAACTTTGGAAGAAGATAGTTATTTAATTTTGAAATATCTGATTTGTAACTTTTTTTAACAACTTTTGCGTGAGGAATATAGTACTCAAGTGCAAATTGTTTAAACGTCATAGCCTCGCGTAGGCACTCTAACTTAGGATCTTTACCCTCAGCTATCAGAGCTTTGATTTTTACTATTTGGTTTCTAACCTGGGGTAAAGTCACCGCTGGATGCTCACCTAACCTCAGACTATAGCGCTTCTTTTTGTAATTTAAACGGCAATAAAATACCTTTTTACCTGATGGATAAACTAGCAGACTTAATGCATGTGTACTAAGATCAGTATATTCAAGTTGTTTATACTTGGCTGGAAAGTTTACAGGATCAATTTCATCTATGGATTTTTTCGTAAAGTGAAATTTTCTGTTTATTGTGTCTGACATAATTGAAATAGATAGTTTTAATTCTCTACCATTCTAAAGATTAAATCATGCCTTTCTGCTGAAGCTGTTTTTTACATCACCCAAAATAATTATCACTAAATAGGTAATAACTAATGGCAATAGAAAAAATTTATAAATCAGATTTTTACCGTAACGATTATCAAAAAAACCTTCTCAATACAGCAAGCAGTCCTGCTTGTGACTATATGGTTCAACAGTTACTTGGTTTACCAATGAAAAAAATAGATGAAATTTTGCTAAAACAAAATGTACCTATTCCTGACATAAGTAATATCAAAGTACATAAAAGATCATTTGGAGACCCTGATAGAATATCGGGCAACAAAGTATATGATTTTGGCGTAATTTCAAGCTCAAACCTCAATTATTTGATTGAAAACCAAGTTTTATCTACAACCTTTAGTCATTCAAAATATGAAGCTAAATGGATAGAGGATATAGAAAATCGAATCCCAAAGTCAAAAAACCAGAATGGAAAAAGACACTATGGCATAGAATTCAACAGCGGTATTAAACTGGTTGGCCATTTAGAAAAATTGCTCGATCTATCAAGTACTCGGAAAACAGCCAAAAAAATCGAAAATAGCCTTTCTATACTTTTTCTATTCCCTTTCCTTACTCCCTTAGATAATGAAGAAAAAGAGGAAGTAATTAAGCCGCGCTGGGATATTTTTGAAGGCAGTGTAGACAAGACAACTTCATGTGAAAACGTAACTTTAATATTGATGGCTATTCAAATGCTAGAGTTAAACGATGCAACCAACAACCCCACCACCCCCAAAAACCAAAAAAAATCTGACACCCCAGTCTTAGCTTTGTGTAAGAGAACACAACTAAACGAATTCTTTGACACAGAGCCCTCAGTCGATCAAAAATCAGGCCTAAAAGATCATAAAGAAAATAAAGCACTACCTTCTTATCTTGGTAACATTGTTCTAAAAGAAGCGTTATTTATGAATGAAGATGATGAGGAAGATGATGAGAAAGAGGAAGAATTCGAGTTACAACGTATATTACGTGCAACATCAACCATTACCAACCCTGGTTGCAATCCTCACAAACCAGTTCCATTTAGAAAGAAAGTTATATCCAAAAGGACTGCGTTTTTTGACAAGGATATAAGAGGACTTTCTATATTCCTTTCGCAATTCTCAGGTATTGCATGTCGACTTCATATCCCCTTAATTCCTACACCTTCTGGCAAAAAAAACACGAGTGACAATTGGGTTATAGGGCCTCAACGTTGGCTCGCATTTATGTCCGAATCATCAGCAAAAGACGGAGGTCCTGATGCAACTGATTCTAAAAACCCTAAAAATGGTGATGGAAATAATAATGGAAGTCACGATGTAATTGACCTACAGCAATATAAAGCATCCGAGAAGAAGAATAAGATGGGAAATAGCGCGAGCAAATGACTGGCGTACAACGACCCTCGCATAGATGTAGGGCCGTTGTTTTGTCGGAGCGTTAACAAGCGTAAGGCGGAGTCAAAATAAAAGGCATTCCGAAACACCGTCAAGTCAGTGGCGAAGTGGCATGTACGCAGGACGAAGGCATTAACGATATAATTACAATAAAAATCAAACTAAATTTGTTCAACCCCTCCAAAAATATCGGGAAAAACGGGAATTTTTATATGTAATTCACTGGTATCAAAACCCATAAGTTTTCAAATAATAGATTGCTTTCTGTTTGTTAAACTTTTGGGTCGCGCACCGTTGTAAACTAGTGAAAAACAGTTCAAATAAAGCGATTCTAGAGTAATGAAAATATATACTAAGAATGTACTATCACGTATATAGCCTAGACTTGCTTATATGGGCCTTAAAACGCGTTTAAGTTTAAAGGATATAGTTGAATACGAAAGATACCTTACCTTCTTCTGTTAGCCAATGCATTCATCTACCACCCTAAATAACTATAGCTAATACTCTTTATCTAGCCCTAAATAAAGTCTATTCACAAGGCTTAGGAGTTATCCTGATAGATGACCCCGTTCAAACGATGGATGAAATTAATATAATTTCCTTAGTTGAACTTTTAAGAAATGAATTTTCAAATAGACAAATTATTTTATCTACCCATGAAGACCATTTTGCAAGATACTTCCTTTATAAATTTTTGAAATATCAACGCTCCGTTAGGCAGATCAAGCTAATAGATAAGAAAGAATTTCAATTATCAAGCTAATGAAGCGCTGATTAACATTTTAAAAAATAAAGTTCATTAAAAAAATTATTACACTATCAAAAAAAAGTTCGGGGAAACTAGGAACAAGATAAAAACCAATTCAAGAGTTCAGTTCCAATAGTGAAAGAAATAGTACAAATTCGTTCAAATTAGACGATTATACAGTTGTTAAATCACATACTAAGAATGACCTATCACGCATATAGTCTAAACACATTTATATCAGCCTTAAAACGCGTTTAAAATGATGTAGTAAACTGTCTTCGCTCAGGTTTTATCTGGCAAGTCCTATTACTGCTCAGCGCTCTATGCGCATTTAGATAATGATATGTTACGCAAAACATCATCTACGGCTGTGCAGGGTTACTTAGACCGTGCAGCTTAATCTATCAACAATACCTGCATTTAACCTTTGTCGTATGTTGATGACAAGACTAAGGCTGAACGTAAAGTCTATAGGGATGCTAAACAGCCTTCCTTTTTAACTATTGGACCTATCTAACCCTAGTTCTTCTCGTAACCAATATTCCAGTACAGCGCAGATATAGGCTATTTCATTATCTAACAAAGGTCTTCCTTTTGGAATGTTGTGCCATTTTACTAGGCAATCTCGGCAACAGCAGGCGGTTGCGTGTTGAGCTACAAAAACAGGGTGACCTTTAAAAGGTGTTTGCTTACCATCATTAGTCGGGAATGCTGGCGATATCCGTTTACATATGAAATCATCAGCATGGGTGAGAATAGTGTTAAACCCTTTACTGTGGATGTAGTCTCTGTCTGAGTTTTGCAGGTGAAAATTCTGCCTGAATGTCGATTTCTTCAATGCTGTAAATAGCGCGTCCAAATCCTTCATATGCTTGATAACCGACTACCCTTTATGACACCCACGGGGAATAAGCCAGGATTCGTTAGGCTTATCGCTTTTCAAATAGTCATCAACAGGGATAACCTCGCCAGTAACTCTCTCAATCTCCGCAACTGAAACAAGATAGTCATCCAGTCTTTTTCTTGTCGCTGTGCTTGAATTGGGGAATATCCATGCAATAACCCTGTTATTTCGAACAATGACTTTCCAGAATGCATCAGGTGTTTTTACGCCATGTGAATTAACATAAAAGTCATCATCCGAATTATCACCCCAAATAACACCACCAATAATTAACAGTTCAGTAATATCACGATAACACTCTATAATTTCTTCAGTCAATAACCAGGCTCCTCTATTCATATTCGCAGCTTGAGGCAATATGTTAGTCATGTAGTTGGATTGTTTAATAGCTTTTTTTGAGTAATCCAAGTGATTAGCAGGTACTAAATGTCCTCTATCAAATCGCTGACCAGGCTCTTTATATGTCTTAGTTGATGTTTGCTGGCAGCTCTTTGGTAACTCAGGGTCGTAATAAAAACTTGTCTTACGCTTAAAGTTACCATTGTCACGCTGGGCATTATACTGAAACTTAACAGCCCCCCTTTTCTCACAATCTACCCAAACAGTAAATCCCTCATAGTCTAACTTTCTAATATCAGCAGCATTAATTGAAAAACTGACTAAACTTAGAAGTATCAATTTTAAAAACATTTATGAATCCTTGTAATGGAAGTTATATATCAGATTATCACATGGGTTCAGGAGGAAGTGACAATACTATCGTTATCGTCATATTTATTATGTTTAGGTATGCTTGCTTACACCCTTTATCAAATGGCGACAAAGTACAAGCTAACAACAAGCTCCTAATAATACTGAATAATGTTCAACCTAAATAATATTATTGAACACCCCAAAACGGTTGATGAAGCGGTCAAGCGGTTATTAGTCATCTTAACTGATGATGAAAAATGGGAAATCAAAACAATGGCTAAAGACGATTTAATCTTTCTGCATTTTAGTTTAGGCATTCAAATTCGTAATGCATTTGGATTGAATAGTGGGAATACTACATTACTTAATAGCCGCTGCCCTGATGATGTTTCTATTGAGGTTATTGAAGTATTGTGGAAGAGACTTTGATTCATGATAGATTTTGTTATTTATGTTGTTAATCAAAACTCAACAGTTACCACTCTTAGCGTGAATTAACAGCATGCTGATTAACAACTAGCGAACTATTCCATCATATAAATAAGGAAATATGCTAAATAACAAAAACACCCTAATGCAAAATATACATTAGGGTGAGTCAGAAATTATCAACTCTGTTTAGTACATCAAGCTTTTAACAACAGGGTGATCCCAACTATCTATAATCCGTGCACTTGGGAAGGCTCTATCAATAATTGTATTAAAGTCTACATCGGGCCAAGCTACTGCTTGAAAGTCATTAAACGATTTTTTTTCGATTAAAAAATATTTCTTCAATATACGATCACTATTAATATGGACCCATTCCCTTTGGGCTTTTTCAACAATAATGTCCAATGAATTTTTCCAAGTCAGTTTATCCTTTAGGTATGGGGATGGGTATGGCTCAGAGATAGGAAGTAGAAACATCCCCCCCTTTGGAGTAATACATTGAACTATACGTGTTTCAAGCACCCCACCGCGAAACACATCAAGAGAGTCAAATTTTTTCGTATCAACTAGATACCATTGATTCTTATTACAAAACATAGCTCCTGTGTATTGATTATTACTATTCACTTTAAAGAAACCATCTTTTTTTATCATTGTTCGCACTGAACGATTCACATTTTTATTTGTTATCATTTCTAATTACCTTGAAATTTAATCACTTAAGTAACAAGTAAATACAATGTTTCAATATCATATTTACCATTACTACAATTTCTAATTGAGTTAAAGCTAATTAACACATTAGAGGCTGCAATTATGCTTTAAATTTTTCAATAATCGTCTATAGCCGCTTTTTACATTACCTCACTTCTTTACCATAATAGGTTTGAAACATTTGATTTACGAAAAAGTGTAGTATCTAAATTTGGTAGTGGGTTAAATGTATGTGATGTAAAAACAATAGAATAAGAAAGTGATTTATTGCATCATTCTTTCATGAAATATTATCAAGAAATAATCTACCTTAATTTTACAAATAACAAGCTAATGAAATCAGGTAGTAGTCGGCGAGGTGTGCAGCGCTATCCTTGTCAGACTATAAGTAGCGTAGCCAACACCTTCATGTTGGAGTATTGTTACAAAGCGTGTGAATTTGGAACCAAGGAGAGAATCGTTGAAATAGCTATCAATAGTTGAGGTAATTGAAACATTGCACGGGTTCTGAAAATCAATAAAACACGGTGACCAGCACTTTAAAAAGCAAAGAAAATAGTCTTGTTCAGGTAAACCCTCTTTCCATACTTTAGACCAAGTAGAATCATTGGAAGTCAGGCTGCTGATCATAAAACCAACAGAGGATGCTTATGAACGCCATATTGATGTTGAGCAACATGAAATAGGCAAGAGAAACACAAAAAAAAATTGAACGGAGAATTTAAATTTTAGAACATGGGGCAAACGATTAACACTGCATGATATTGTGATGGGATTACTGATAAATAAGGTCGAGTTTGGCTGGGGTATCCATGCAGAAACACACATTTAACCCATTACAAAAAAACTTCATTACACTATCAAAAAGACCGGGAACAATATAAAAACCAATTCAATAATTCAGTTCCAATAGTGAAAGAAATAGTACAAATTCGTTCAAATAACACAACTATATAACCATTAAATCACATACTAAGAATGACCTATCACACATATAGTCTAAACACGCTTATATCCGCCTTAAAACGCGTTTAAAAGAATGTAATAATCTGTATGCTACCTCAGATTTGATCAGGAAAATGCAAGACCAGACCTTGTCGTTCCAAATATACCGTTAATTTCTAGGACACGAAATAACTTCAAAACTAGTGGACAAACACACTCCAAACTCGTGCTTAGATTGATGCAACCTTTTTCCTTCTAACTCAAAGTTATTTTCTTTCATCCACTCCACCGCTGTTCTAACCTTTAATTCTGGAGGGGGAAGTAAAAACTGCTCATAAAGCTCTTGCGTTTTACTAAAGTATTTTGTAGCTGATTCAAAATCACAAGCCCCATGTTTTTCCCACTCACCTTGTAATAACCCTGTACCAGGGCTCATACATAAATAAGGTTTTATCGTTTCTAGATCTAATGGATCAAGGTTTCCTTTACAAAACCTAGGGTGTCCATCATTCTGACCACTGAGGTATGCCGCTTCTGACTCAGACCATAGACCGTGAACAACCCAGCCAAATTCGTTTGGTGATTGGCACTGGAAAGGCACGTCATCAATTCTATTTTTCCTTTCCATATAATCACAAAAATTAGGTGAATTAGAATAAACCAATAAGAAAAAGTCCGTTGTAACATTTGGGTTTTCATAATCTATTTCATGATCATAATCTTGATTTAGCCACTCATCTTTGACAATACAATCTTCAATGAACTTTGAAGCTGGTTCAACAGGGGAGTCACCAGACTCATAATTACACCCGAGCAGAATTAGGCATGGGAATAATGGAAGAATTAGTTTTACGATATTCATTTTATGAAGTAACTATAATTGTTGGAATTAATTAGCTAAAAAGTTATTGTCTATGGTCTTATTATCATACATTCTAACTTCTACATTAGGGCAATAAATACTATGATAACCAGTAATACGAAAAGAGTTAACATGCATTAATACAAGAGTAAGTAGACCTGAATAAGGTTCAGCATGTCCAAGTGTAGACCAAAACCCAACTTTTCCTAATTCTTTGAATGCCCGATTATGGCTGTATGTGAGCATACAGTTTGGCAAGTGTTGATTTAATGTCATTACACTATTTAAGAGAGCAATATCCATGTGGTTAAATGACAATAAAATAAACGAAACTGAGATACGTACTTATCGAGAGTCTTTATTGCTCGCTACCCCAAATTATATTGTGATTGATAACTTATTTAATGAAGAAAAACTTAACGAAGTATTGAATCTTTTGCAGCAAAAACATCGTTGGCAAACACAAAAACACACTTACTCGGCTTTATACGTCGATAACAAACAGTGGCAAACAACTAATATTGAAGA
>Ga0105351_1001391_pt1 | contig 11073 bp, 8 predicted proteins | sample EN4Hudsemesocosm_FD_83662 | JGI IMG/M metagenome (GOLD analysis project Ga0105351, IMG submission 83662) | Methane-oxidizing microbial communities from mesocosms in the Hudson Canyon - EN4B Hudson Canyon | ecosystem: Environmental > Aquatic > Marine > Cold seeps | place: Hudson Canyon | collected... | reverse complement strand
TTGAGAAAATAATAACAAATGAAAATAATCATAGTAGGTGCAGGCCAAGTAGGCGGAACTTTAGCAGAAAACCTTGTTGGCGAGAATAACGAAATATCTGTTGTCGATATTGACGGAGAAAAGCTTCGTGAACTGCAAGACAAAATGGATCTTCAAGTTGTTACTGGCCAAGGTTGTCACCCAGAGGTGTTGAAAAATGCCGGTGCGGAAGATGCTGATATGGTTATTGCTGTAACCTCAGATGATGCCACCAATATGATCACCTGCCAAATTTGCTCTTCTTTGTTTAACACCCATAAAAAAATTGCCCGTATCCGCTCAAATCAAGTATTGAAATATTCAAAGCAATTGTTCCACAAACACCATATTCCTGTTGATCATGTTATTGCTCCCGAAGAATTAGTGACCCGCGATATAGCACGCCTAATTGACTACCCTGGTGCATTACAAGTATTAGAATTTGCCCACGGCCGTGTCAGTTTAGTAGCAGTAAAAGCCTATTATGGTGGTTTACTCGTTGGCCATGCTTTATCAACATTAAGAGATCATATTCCTAATGTTGATACCCGTGTTGCTGCAATTTATCGAAACGGCAAGCCCATTCGTCCATTAGGCACAACAGTAATTGAAGCGGATGATGAAGTGTTTTTCATTGCCGCTAGTATTCACATACGCGCGGTAATGAATGAGCTGCAAAAATTAGAGCCCGCTTACAAACGTGTGATGATTGTAGGAGGTGGTAATATAGGGGCTGGGTTAGCTCGTATTTTAGAGAGTAATCATCAAGTTAAGTTAATAGAGCGTTCAGCCAAACGTGCTGCACAATTGACCTCAGAGCTAGACCAAACCTTAGTTTTTCATGGAGATTCTTCTGATATTGAATTATTAGCAGAAGAAAACATTGAGCAATTTGATGTCTTTATCGCTGTTACCAATGATGATGAAGCCAATATTATGTCTTCATTACTAGCTAAGAAGCTTGGTGTACGCAAAACAATGGTACTTATTCAACGTGATGCCTATATTGAATTAGTACACGGTGGGGCGATTGATATTGCTATTTCACCACAGCAAGCAACAATTTCTGCACTACTAACTCACGTTAGACGAGGCACTATCGATAATGTTTACAGTTTACGTGGCGGTGCTGCAGAGGCGATTGAAATTGTCGCTAAGGGCGATGAAAAATCTTCAAAAGTAGTTGGCCGAGCAATAAAAAATATTAAATTGCCTCCGGGCACTACTATTGGCGCTATTGTTAGGGGTTCAGAAGTTTTAATCGCTCACTCTAATACTCTAATTAGAGAAGAGGATCATGTTGTTCTTTTCTTAGTCAATAAACGTTATATTTGTGACGTTGAAAAACTATTTCAAGTAAGCGCGATTTACTTCTAATCGCCAAACATCCTAATAGCTCTTTAGTTGCCTTCTATCTAATTAGTTGTACTACTGCCATTAAATATCATCTACAATGCTTTCAATGATTATGTACGCCAAAACGCAGGGGTAAATAATACTAATAGGGTAAATATTTCTAAACGACCAAATAGCATTGCCATAATTAACACCCACTTACTCGTGTCACCAATACCAGAGAAGTTGGCTGCAACCTCTCCTAAGCCAGGACCTAGATTATTAATGGCCGCAGCAACCGCTGTAAAGGCTGTTATATCATCCATGCCAGTAGCCAAGAGCAACAACATACAAATAACAAATACTGCAGCATAAGCAGAAAAGAATCCCCATACAGCTTCAACAACGCGATCAGGTAATACTTTCTTACCCATTTTAATGCTAAAAACGGCCTTAGGATGCACTAATTTATTTAACTCTCTCAAACCTTGTAAGTACAACAATAAGACTCTAACTACTTTCATACCGCCACCTGTACTCCCTGCACAGCCACCAATAAAGCTAGAGAAGATAAGTAGAACAGGTAAAAGTGTTGGCCAGTCAGCAAATGAAGTGGTTGAAAAGCCTGCAGTAGTACTAATAGAAACAGATTGAAATAATGCCTGATCAAACGCTTTATCAGTATCTTGGTAAGTACCTGATGTTATCAATACGGTAAAGCAAATAAGCGTTAACACCACCTGAATGGCAATAAAAGCTTTAAACTCAGGATCATAAAAATAATTTTTAAGGGATTTACTTTGTACCACCGCATAATGCAAGGCGAAATTAACTCCCGCAATTACCAAGAAAAAAACACAAACCAAGTTAATCGTTGGACTATTAAAATAACCCATACTGGCATCATGCGTAGAGAATCCACCAATGGCGATGGTTGAAAAAGAATGGCATATGGCATCGAAACCTGACATACCTGCCAACCAATAAGCCGTTGCACAAGCAATAGTTAACGCTAAATAGATATACCATAAATGCTTTGCGGTATCGGCAATTCTCGGCGTCATCTTTGAGTCTTTTACGGGACCCGGTGTTTCCGCTCGGTATAACTGCATACCACCTATACCTAACATAGGTAATACCGCTACAGCTAAAACGATAATCCCCATTCCACCTAACCACTGTAGTTGTTGTCGATACCACAACACAGCATGGGGCAAGCCCTCTATATGATTTAAAATTGTCGCACCTGTGGTCGTTAAACCTGAAAATGACTCAAAAAATGCATCAGTGACCGACAATGATGGTTGCTCTAATAAAATAAAAGGGATAGCAGAGAAGCTAGCTAATACTAGCCAAAAGAGTACAACAATCAAAAAGCCTTCTCGGGCTCTTAAATCTGTTTTTTCATACCGGTAAGGATACCAAGCCAAAAAACCAGTAAACAAACACCATAGAAATGCCATTAAAAAAGGCACACCGCCACCATCACGATAGATCATAGAAACCATAGCTGGCGGTAGCATAGTGACACTGAGAAGTGCTACTAACAAACCTAAAATTCGAATAATATTTTTATATTGCACGTTTTATTTTTGCATCGTTATTTTATTTATTTTTGTATTGTCGGAATAAATTCCAACCTACACATTTTCAGGGGCTTTTAAAGTTAGCTTTCCTGCTGATAATGTTTGCAACTTCTGCTCTACCAAAGCTAATTTAGCTCGTGGTAACAAAAGCCTAAACTGTACTTGTTGTAAATATTCTTGCTCAATAACTTGCCCTTCTACTTGGTTAATTATGTGTAACACATCATCAACTTGGCTATATTGACACGCTAAGGTTTTTGCCGCCATAGCTATTTTAGTTTTCGATTGTAAAAACACCAATGCTTGGCGAACACTATCACCATAAGCTCGCTGTAAACCACCTGTACCTAACTTAGTTCCGCCAAAATATCGCACCACTACGGCACAAACTTGGCCAACCCCACCACCTTGCAAAACAGCCAGCATAGGTTTACCTGCTGTGCCGCTTGGCTCTCCATCGTCAGAATAACCATAACCTAAACTATTCTCTGCAGCTTTTGTTAAAAAAGCATAACAGTGGTGACTCGCTTGAGGGTGATCAAGTTGACGTTGTTTAACTTGCGCCTTAGCCTCTTCAATACTGGTACATGGAGAAAGGTAGCAGATAAAACGACTGCGATTAACAATGGTTTCATGTTCAACCTTGTTAACCGCTATTTGATAAGGATTTGTCATTGATAAGGTTTTATTGTTAATAATGAAAGACTTAATCTAAGCCCAAATCACGAGTCATATTTTCATTATGTGACTGATGAACAATTATATTATCTTCAATACGAATACCACCAAAGCCACGAATTTCATCAACTTTTTGCCAATTAACTTGGTCACTTTTTGCTGAATCTTTTAACTTTTGCAATAAAGAATCTATAAAATATAGCCCCGGCTCTATAGTAAAAACCTGCCCTGCTTCAATTATTCTTGAAGTACGTAAAAAGGGGTGATTGTCAGGAGCATTAATATGGGTTCCACGCTCATCTGCCATAAAGCCTCCCATATCATGTACCTGTAAACCTAGGTGATGCCCCAAACCATGAGGAAAGAATGTGCTAACAATACCTGACTCAACAGCGGTATCAGCGCTAACATTAATAAAGCCAAATTCAGCTAAGACATGCGCAATTTCTTTATAAGTGGCAACATGTAAATCCACATAACTGACACCTGGTTTCAAACCATTAACTGCATTTAACATCAATTGATTCATGCGCTTTATCAAGTCAGCGAATTTATCCTGCTTGAAAGAGTATGTACGTGTGATATCCGCTGCATAGCCATTAAAGTTTGCTCCGGCATCAATTAAAAATGATTTATGTGTTTTGGGTGTATCTTTATCCAAAGCCATATAGTGTAAAACAGAGCAATTTTTATTTAACGCAACAATGTTCCCATAAGGGGTTTGATCTGTTGTATAACCTATTGCACTTAGATAAGCATTTTGAATTGTATACTCTGTTCCACCATTTAAAAACGCTTCTTTTGCTGCAATATGTGCTTTAACAGCCAAATTATTTGATTGACGCAAACAAACTTGTTCATAAGTAGTTTTATAAGCACGGTGATAATGAAAGTAGTTAAGTAATGACTCTGGGTTAATCTCTTCAAAACCTAGTGCTTTTGCCACTTCAATATGGCTGCCAATGTAAGCAAAGTCTTTTTTATCATAAGGGAGTAGTTTATCAACGTCACTTGCTTGAGTAAGTATTTTAATATGAAAAAAATTACTCCAGTAACTTTCAGTCAACGGTATAACTTTATGCCAAAAATCAACTGGTTGATAATAAATGAGTGTCGGCTTGTCTTCACCATTAACTATAAGCCAACAATTAGGCACATCAATTAAGGGTAACCAATGCTTAAAATGAGGGTTCACTCTAAACGGGTAAGTATTATCATCAAGAAAAGCTTTTATTTCTTGGCCTGAATGAATCACAACACCTTCAATTTTTTCACATGACAACGCTTGTTTTGTTCGGTGTTGTAAACATTCAATATGTGCTGAATATTCTTCTTTTAGCTTGTTGGTTAATTTACTCATAAACCCTCCCATGAATTTTTCGACATAATAGCACACCCTTTTATTATCAAGCTAGAACACCCCAAAGGCTCTTCTTTGAAGTTGTGCCGTTTTTTTTACATTAGGTTTGCTGTGATTGAGAATAAGATAAATTAATCACCTATGCTCATATTAATGACTTCTTCAAAAAGTTGACTTACCTGCCCTGGCTTATGCTGATATATTTCTTGATAGGCTAAAACGCTTTTGACATAGTTTCGGGTTTCTTTATAGGGGATGGTTTCAATCCAAACATCAGCAGGAACGGATTTAATGTTATTAGTCCACGTTCTAACTCTATAAGGGCCAGCATTATACGCAGCTGTAGCAAGCACTTGGTTGCCTTTGCTTTTATCTAGAAGAATTTTTAAATATTTAGTACCTAACTGAATATTATTCTTTGCATTCAATAAGTAATTATTATTAATTGTACCCTTTTTGAGGTTTTTTGCTGTATTAGGCATCAGCTGCATTAGGCCTTTTGCACCCACAGGTGAATGAGCATCTTGCATAAATGAACTTTCTCTTCTTGCGATGGCAAACGCCCAAGAAGGTGCAATTTTTTGTGCGGTAGAATAATGATTTATTTCTTTATCGAAGGCTTTAGGAAAACGTAAATCGATATCATCTAAATAGCCAACATTGGCCAAAGTAAAAATAGTTCTGTCAAACCATTGATTTTCATTTGCTACCTTTGCCACTATCAATTTTTCACGATTATTTAACTGAGTAAGTAAGTAGTTCCATTCTGAACGTGCTTGTCGGTAACGGCCTATAGAATGAAATTCAAAAGCCCTTTTAGCGGCAGGATAATTAATAACTTTGCGCTTTTCTACTAAAGTAAATTCAAGCGGTTTATCTTGTAAATTCACTGGCTTTTTTAAGTAACTCGCGGCTAAAAACCCATAATAATGACGTTCATTAGCCAGTTGTTGTAGTAAAAATTCACCACGCTTATCAACATCCGTTGCAATTAACGCTCGTGCATACCAATACTTCCACTTTAAGTCATCTTTATACTCTTTGGGTAATTGCTTTAATTCAACAATCAATCGTTGCCAGTCTTCTTTTTTTAACGCTTGAGATAAGCGCCATTGCAGCATATTTTTACTAAGTAAATTGAAATCGAGCTTATCTAGCCATAATTGCGCTGCATGATGATTTTTTGCTGACAAGGCTAGAGCAAACTTTTCAGAAATTTGTTGCTGTTGTTCTTGGCTAAAAGAAAATTTCAGCTTCGCTTTGTTATAACTACGAATTGCAGTATCAGGATAGTGCCATATCAGCCGCTTTAAACCATAAGTTAATATTTCTGTTTCTCTTATCGAATTGTTAGGAAAATATTTTAATTTACTAACCACCGAAGGGTCGCGTCGAACTTTATGCCACAAACTTCCTAAATATTGCTGCTCTGAAGGTAATAACTTGGTCAAATAAGGAATTAATGTATGTTTTCCACCGTCCGCAGCTAAACTGATACGCTGCCAAACGACATCATTAGTGCGATATCCCGCTTTTTGCCAACGTTCAAATAAGGAATCACATGCTTTATCTTGAGACTTACCAACAACCCATAATCTAGTAACCTGTGGCAAAACGACACTTTCTGCTAGACCCGATTGCAAGCTAAAATTTAACTGATGGCATGTTAATTTAGCATTTGAGGTCGGCTGAAATACCTCTAAAAACAACGCACCTTGCTTTTTCTTAGCTAAATAATTTAACCACTTTTTCCTTAATGGCCAATCAAGCGGCGTACCTTGATAGTTTTCTAGAAATTGTGATATTTCTTTAGCGTCAGACAAGCGCATTTTATGCAATAGTCGTCTCTGATCTAAATATGGCTGCAAGGGGTAATAGTGAAGCTGATTGTAAAGTGCTTGATATTGAGCAGATCTACTTTTATAAGCGAGCTTTTCTGCTTTAATGAAATTTTGTTGCTGAATTTTATCTATTGTTAATTGTAACGGTTTGCTAGCTAATAGGTTCGAACTATAACTAATGGCAACTAGTGCTAATAATATCTTTTTCACTAAACTAATCAGCATTAATTTCTACTTTCCCTAGAACATATTTTGTTCTTGCACGTGTTACTTAGTAAGTATAATGCAAGACAGCCTAAATAAAAATGAAGTAGAATAGTTATCATACTTTCAATTCTATTAAACTTTGTAAAACTTATGCTAAATGAAATTTTTCAACAGACGGACCATTCTCTTGATGCCATAGGTTTGCGTTGCCCTGAGCCTGTAATGATGGTTCGATTAAATATGCGAAAAATTGCGAGTGGTGAAACGTTATTAATAACGTGTGACGATCCGTCCACCACTCGCGATATTCCTAGTTTTTGTCGTTTTATGGAGCATGAGCTTGTTGCTAAGAAAATTGACGAAAAACCTTATTTGTATGTGATTAAAAAAAGCTAAATTGCTTTCTTGCTAGGTCGCTCTAACAAAGCAACTATGCTGGTAATTCTGCTTTTTTTATCATCACAAACAGTTCATCTTTTAATTTCAGACGTTGCTTTTTTTTCTGCTCTAAATATTCATCACTCGTATTTTCTACACCCTGCTCTATGCGTTGAACTTCTTGATTTGTTTCATGGTAATCAGTAAACAAACGAGCAAAGTGATTATCATTCATTTTTAAGTGGTGAATTTCATCGTTAAACTCCGGGAATTCGTGATGAAGGTCATGTTTTTCTAAGATCATAGTTTTCTCCTGTATGCCATGTTTTATCTGTATTTTATTGCTGTTCTCATTAGTACTTTACGCCGATATTTTTAGCAGTAATTGATCTAGCACAAAGCTAATAGTTTTAACGAATTTTTTATAAAAAACATCATAAATTCTTAGTTGTAAGTAAGTATGTATTGTTGGAACTTTCGCTTAAACAAAAACTCTATATCTAAGTCTTTTAGTACAAGGAATCAAAAATTAATGCTTTTTTTAAAAAAACTTTGGAAAAACAACAAACTGTTTATTCTTTTTATTCTATTGATGTCTGTTTTTAGAAGTGCTGTTGCTGATTGGTACACTGTGCCTACGGGTTCAATGCAGCCAACCATTAAAGAAGGTGATCGGATCATTGTTAATAAAATGGCTTACGATCTGAAGATCCCTTTTAGCCAACTTACTTTACATACTACCGGCGAACCAAAGCGTGGTGAAATAGTCGTGTTTGAATCCAAAGCGGCTGATAACCGCCTGATAAAGCGTATGATTGGATTACCAGGTGATCAAATAGAAATGAGAAATGAAACGCTTTTTATCAATGGTGAACCTCTTAACTACCAAATTACTAAACAAAGTGCTCACCAACTGTTTGCTACTGAACAAGTTGATTTAATCACTCACGTCATTCGTATTGATAAAGATAAGAGTAACCAACTAAGCAATTTTTCTCCTATAACGGTGCCTGCAGGTCATTACCTTGTTCTTGGAGATAATCGCCGTAACAGCTCAGACTCTCGAGTTTATGGTTTCGTTCCTCGTCATGAATTAAAGGGTAAAGCGACTACCATTGCATTTTCTTTTGATTACGAGAATTATTATTTACCAAGAGAAAATAGATTTTTTAAAGATATTTATTCTATATAAGCTAAACGGCTCATGAAAAAGCCGAGTTCACAGTGACTCGGCTTAATAATAGTGAACTATACCACTCTTGAATTAATTACATTGGCTTGGTCTATATAAATAACTCAAATTCAAATTACTTTCTAAACTTGATAAATCAGCACAATCAATATCTGTATTATATTGTAAGTTTAAATATCTCAAATCAGATAAGTCAAACAATGATGATATATCACTGACTTCATTGCTATTAAGGTACAACTCATAGACATTAGTTAATGAAGAAATTACCGATATATCACTAATTGAGTTTCCATCTAAATACAAATACCTTATGTCTGTTAGGGTTGATAACGAAGATATATCACTTATTTTATTATTGTTTAAAGACAATCGAGTTATACCTGTTAGTGAGGATATCGGTGTTAAGTCACTTATATCATTATTATACAAATCTAATGAAGTTAGGTTCTTTAGTTGTTCAATACCATTAAGTGACTCTATATTATCGTGTCTGCAATTCAAGGAAGTGAGATCGGCAATATCTGTTGAATGGCTTTTAAGACAAGTTAACAAGTTTTCATCGCTGATTAGAGATTGATCAATCGGCGCTGTCATGCAGTTATACGGTCGGCTTATTTGTGTATTTGCTAATGTCGCTTCTAAATTATCTAAATCATCACATAAAACTAAGGAATTATTATAAAGTGATAATGTATCTAGGTTTGTTAAATTAAATAACGCACTAATATCTTCAAGAAGATACATATCTCGCAATGACAACTCTTTTAAATTAGTCAATCCCTCTAAAGCAGTTAATGTAGTCACTTTTCTGCTTGAATCTAAGTTGAGGTATTCTAATTTAACTAATGACGCTATACCGTCAATATTTTTTAACTCATCTAGTCTTTCTAATGATAATGATTTAAGTTTTGTCGCGTTAGCAAGTCCATCAACATTAGTTAATACTCGATTGTAATATAAGCTCAGAGTTTCAAGTGATGTTGTATCTAATAATTCATCAATATTCGTTAGATTATTATAGCTAAGATCTAACTCAACAAGCTGGGTCAAATTGGTAAAATTAAATAGAGCATCAAGTTGAGAATATGCCATTTTAAGTGACTTAAGTTCTGATAGCCCAGCTAATGCATCAATGTTAGATAATGAGTTTCTGCCAACATTTAGTTGCTCTAGTGCAACAAGGTTTGTTAGCGGTGCTAGATTAATATCTTTACCTCCATATATATCATATATATCAAGTTTTACTAATTGCGTAAGTTCACTTAATGGTGATAAATCATCTAAATTTGAATTATTTGATAGATCAAGTTCAACTAAGTTAACAAGCTTAGCAATTGGGCTAATATCACCTAAACGATTATTACTGCTTATATCTAGTACTTTAAGGTTAACCATATCGCTGATAAAGCTTAAAGTCCCGGTATCAATATTGCTCACTTGTAACGATTCTAGTTTTTCGAAATTACTGAGCATTGAAATATTGGTCATATTCCGCATGTTATTGATATTTAATTCAGTTAATTCAATAAAATTTTCAATAACGCTTAAATCAATTTCTCTATTGCTATTATATTGAGATAGGTTTAATTTTTTTATCTTGGTCAAATTTGAAATTGGTGAATAATCTTCAGTATTAATGTTTGATAGATTAAGCTCTTGTAGCTGAGCTAATTGACTTAACGCGGTTAAATCATTGATAGAACTGTTATTACTAATATCAAATGATACAAGCTGTGTTAAACCACTTAAAAAGCTTAAAGAGTTGAAATTGTAACCAACACTTTCAATATTTAGAGTTGTTAATTTATCAAATTTACCTAATTCTGACGTATTAAGAAGCCTATTACCGCTTAATGTTAAACTCGTTAAGTTTTCTAGTACAAGTAAGTCTTCAATATCAATGGTTCTATTCCAGTCTTTGTGTATTGAACTTAAATTTAATACTGATAAATTGCTTAGCGAGGATAGGTTAGCTATCAATGCATTTACTTCCGAAATTCTATTGTGGCTTAAATTAATAGAGTTTAGTGATACCAGTTTTTCAATAACATCAGTTTCACTAATTTCGTTATAAGATAAGTTAAGACTAGTTAATTGGGTAAGTGTTTCAAGTGCAGAGATATCTACTAAATCCGCATTGGTGATATTAACCTGTGTCAGTTTTGAAAATACACTTAAGTCCGTTAATGTTTGAATACTATGATTATCACAACTTAAGACCTCCATTCCCATGTCAATATTGTTATCTTCTGATAAACATTCCACAAGGCCATCATCAATAATTTCACTCAATACTATCGCGCTGTAGGCGGTTACTGATATGTCTAAAGTTGCTGTTGTTGATGCACTATCATCATCTGTCACTGTTAGGGTAAATGTAATAACTTCATCTACTTCAATATTAGGTGTGTTAAAGGATAATGTTGCTCCATCACCCTCAAAACTTGAAACCTCAGTACCTGATGTTTGTTGCCA
>Ga0105351_1001379_pt1 | contig 11116 bp, 14 predicted proteins | sample EN4Hudsemesocosm_FD_83662 | JGI IMG/M metagenome (GOLD analysis project Ga0105351, IMG submission 83662) | Methane-oxidizing microbial communities from mesocosms in the Hudson Canyon - EN4B Hudson Canyon | ecosystem: Environmental > Aquatic > Marine > Cold seeps | place: Hudson Canyon... | reverse complement strand
TTTGTAAAGAATTAAATATTAATTTAAAAGCTTTTATAAAAGAATTTAAAAGAGTTTCAAAGTTAATTAATACAAGTTTAGATATTGACAACTTTTTTGATTTGGCAGATGAAAATAAAAGTATTTTTTTTGGAAAATATAAAGATGATGTCCAAAAAAGAATTGAAAAACTTGTTGAGACAATTGACTATTGTATTGAATATGCTTCAAGTGAAGAGTAGTCTTAAGTCATGAAATTTATTTTTATGACTTAGCTTTTATCCATTCTTTAATCTTGATGTGGAGAATTTAAGTTATCTGTAGTATAGCTTGTTTAATGCAGTCTAAAAAATAATGTAACATTATATGTAACAAAAATACGATGATGCATAATGTTTTGCATGATTTAACAACTTGCAACCTATAGATATTATTAAGATTTATTTAAAAGAACTTGATTATCAAGAAAAATAAAATTAGAGATGTATATAATAGGGCAAAGAATTAGAGTGAAATTTCAAACTTAATGCAATGGTATATGGATTATCTTGCAATTATGACTAAACTAGAAAATTAATGAATAATATTTGTACTTTTTTAATAAATATAATAAATTATATGGCAAATTGCAAAGTTACCTACTTTTTTTCTTAAAATTGGTTATAATTCGTAAAAAACAGGATATTTATATTGAAAGTTATATCATTATTTTCAGGATGTGGTGGATTAGATTTAGGATTTATTAAAGCTGGGTTTGAAGTTGTTTGGGCAAATGATTTTGACAAAGAAGCTACAGAAAGTTATAAAGCTAATATAGGAGACCATATTGTTCATAAAAGTATTTATGATGTAGATACATCTATTATACCAAATGCAGATATTTTAATAGGGGGATTTCCTTGCTTGGGATTTACTGTAGCTAAAGGTAAGGATAGAAAGTTGGATTGTGATTATAATCAGCTATTTGAAGAATACGCTAGAGTTTTAAGAGATAAAAATCCAAAGTATTTTGTTGTTGAAAATGTAACAGGAATTAAAAGTGGTAAAGAGTTTAATGATTTTTTCCATGATGTTATATTAAAAACTTTTAAAGAATGTGGAGAAATGGGATATAGTGTTAACTATGAAACATTAATTTCTTCCACTTTTGGAGTACCTCAAAATAGGAAAAGGATAATAATTTTTGGTACAAGAAATGATTTGTCTGATAGACCCTCTTTTCCTGATTTTAATATAAAGAATAAGACTACATTAAAAGATGCAATTTTTGATTTACCAAGAGAATATGATTTATCATTTCCCAATCATACAGGTAATAAACATAAAGTTAAAATAACAGGCTACGTTGGTGGCCGACAATTAGATTGGAATAAACCTTCTCCTACAATCACAGGACGAGGGAGTAGAACAGGAGGAGCAGTAATTCATCCCCATCCTGATGGAGAGAGAAGGCTATCAGTAAGGGAATGTGCAAGGATTCAGTCATTTCCTGATGATTTTATATTTGAAGGAAGTAATGGTGCATGTTACGCACAAATTGGTAATGCTGTTCCACCTATAATGTCATTTTTTATAGCAAACCAGTTTAGAGAACTTTTTGGAAAAGAAATATTAGAGTTTAGTTCAAAAAAATGGAATTTACCGTATGCAACTAAAATAAACTAATTAACAAATCTATTATTAAATTTAAAAGAGGTATAAATGCATAAGGAATTATTTTCAATACAGATTATTAGAGACTATATGTCAAACAAGGGTTTGATTCAAAACAAAGTTAAAAATATTGATGAGGCATATGAGTTTTTTGAGTATTTAAGTACGCCAAAGAATGGTAAAAAGTTCAACTCTCTATATATTTTGAATTATCTTCATCAATATATTGTATCAGATGAAGTTGCAAAACGAAAAACATCATCAAGAGTTTTTGAAGATTTACTTGGAATACTATTTAATGGAGAAGTTGCTGATAATGCTGTTAGAAAGAATCTTCACCAAGAAGTACCCTCTATCTTTGAGATGGTTAAAGACAAGATGGCCGGTAATAAAAGAGAAAAAATAGATTTAATTTTTGATGATAACTTTGGGATATCATTGAAAACACTATTGAAAAGCAATAAGGAAATTAATTTAGGTTCTTTTGAAAAGAAAATACTTTTTGATGGTTTTGATGTTGTAGATAAGCTTCAAGAACGAAAATCAGAAGATAAAATTGGATTAGGTTCTAAGCCACAATTTAAAAATCTCCTAAACCTAATAAAAGAAAAACATCACTATGATAAATTTAAAGATAGATTTGAAAAAATGTTTAAGTTTGTTTTTTCTGATGATATAATTTTTGCAATAAAAGATAACAATAAACTAGACTTATATTTTTTTTCTGGAGTAGAATTTACTGATTTTATAATAGATAAATTAGAAAATATAGAATCCTTTTTAAGTGTTGTAAATAGATGGGAAGGTAATAGTATTAGAATTGATAGAACTTTATTACTTAATTCATGTACTCGAGTTATTCAATTAGACTTAACAATTCTAGATAAAACATGTATCAAGCTAATGAATGAGTTTGATTTTATACTACATGAAACATACGTCAAGTATTTTAATGAAGATGATAATTCTAAACTAAGAGATGATTTAACTATTGGTCTTGATAAGCTATTTGAAAAGTTTGAAGAAGATATGGAGGGGCTTAAATAATTAAAATAAATATTTAGTTAAAAGGCTTTATTGAGAAAGATAGCATTCTAAAGAATCCTACTGATAAAACACTCCCCTCCTTATCAGTGGATAGCTTTGTATGCCTCGAGGTCATAATTATATCTTTATGATTAAGTTATTTTCTAAAACCTCTGCTTTTAGTTTATAATAATAAACTTCCAATTTTTTACTATCTAATATGTCAATCATTTTATGATTTTCTTCTTTATAATTAATACTTTCATTAGGATTTTTCTTAAAACCACTGTTTAATATAAGATTTAAATCTAATTTATATTCAACACAAATTGTGTGTATTTCTTTGTAAGGTATTTTATTTCTACTTTTCCAATTACCCATAACTTGGGTAGTCACTTTCATAACTTTAGCTAATTCAGTATTGTTTTTCAGTTTCAACACTTCTTTTAAATTACTAATTATTTCATCAAATTCACACATTTTGTTTAAAACCTCTTGACTTTTATACACAAATTGTTTATAATTATACAGTTCATTTATAAATTTATTGTTTTAGGAGTTCATTTTGTTTATTTTTAATCTACCTAATTTGAAATTTTATCAAAAATACACACAGAGTGTTATAAAAAATACAAATCAATTAACAAAATTAATTTCAAAAAATCTTATTCTCATATTTTACCCAATAATTAATCATATTATTTTAAATACATACACAAGTTTGAATGAAAAGTAATAAAAATGTCACTTGGTAACTATTTATTAAATATTGCTACTGGATTAGAAGTTATTGATATAAGTAAAAAAGTATTTGATTCTAGTATCAATAAAAATTTAGATATTCCAAGTTCAAACAACAAAAATGGTGAAATAACTTATGAAGGCTATTTAATCAAAGTGCATTACAACTCAAAATTACATTGCATGATATGTGAATTGTAAATTACCTTAAAGCATATGGGATATGTTTTAAAGTGGTTTTTAATCACTGGACTAATTCACACCCCGAATTAGTCCTCATTGGTTAATTCGGGGTGAATCAAACTAATAGGGGAATAAAATGGCAAAGAAAATTGAGTTAGAAGAACATGGTAACTTCTTGTATGGGTCGTTAGATGGAGTTGATTTTGTGGCAAGTGGAAAACTTGAAAATGGTACGGCTTATGGTTCAAGCGTAAAGTTAAAATTCATCACAAAAATTGATGTGATTAAAAACGTTCAAGGTACAGAAATTAAAACCAAAAAGGCTATTAGCCAAATAATAAAGATTCCTACTACTGATGAACAACTTGCGTTGATGGTTCACAAATATAACGAGCTTATTGGAAAAGACTTATTATTGAGTTATACAACTGTCGATAATAACATTTTCCAAATGCAAAGTGATGTAAGTGTAAAGGTAGTAGGGGACAAATAAATCAAGAGTATGAGGGATTTCTCCCTTACCTTGATACAGTGGGACTTATTAAAAAAAAGGATTTGTTATGAAAAAACTAGATTGGAAAACTAAAAAATTAACTTTTAAAGAGTTAAGAGCAATTGCACATACTCGTATGCTTTGTGCTAGTTGTTCAAATATTGGAGACGATGAGTTAAAAGCTATTGGCGGTGAAGCTCTTGGTGCTATTGCTGTTTTGAGTTTAATTAAAGAAGTTCGTACTTCAAAGAAAAAGAGATGCTTATGAAAACTTTAACAAAAGCAAAATTTTTTGCTCTTAGTCAAAAAAGTGCATTTAATTTATCTATTTTAAAATCATTCTTGCTAACTGTAAAAAAAATTGAATCAAACCCAATATATAAATGTCCTCAAAAAAAGAGAAAAAATAAAGTTTTTAAATAAGTTTCCATTTACTGTGGGGTGGTGGGGATTTAAAAAAAACTTAGAAGGATTGGAAATGGGAAAATCATTTCAAGAGTACAAAAAGAAGATTGTTGCAGGTGTTGTTGTTGCAGGTGGTGCTATTCAAGCTCAAGCGGCTATTGTTGCTCCGACTTTGGATACAGCTGATGCTTTAATTGTTGGTGGTGCTGTTCTTGCAGGTGGTGCGGCTATGTGGGGAATTAGAAAAGCTATTTCTATGTTAAGAGGGTAGTTTTAAACTTTGGTGGGGATTTTCCCCTCCAAAAACAAAAGGTTATAAAATGATTATTTATTTATCTGAACTCACTTTTATATTTAGTCCTTTTATAACTTTTTTTGCAGTTCTTTGGGGTATCCATAAAGCCATAGATTTAATCAAAGGATAAATAATGAATCCAATTAAAATGTTAGGCAATATATTCTATCTTACAATTTTTACTTGTATAGTAATTGTGCTTTGTGTTTCTTCTTTACTGTGGTACTTCTTATCATGAAAAATCTATTAATAATTACACTTTTAATAAGTGGTTTATTCGCTGATTATATCCCTTCTGATATTGCAGTCAATTTAGGAATAACATTAACTGAATATAACTATTTAATGGCTCTCATTGGATTTACTATTGGTTCTGTTTTTTTTGCTTTGATGTCTTTCATTGCTGTTTCTATTGGAAGTACGAAATAATGAAAGCTTTTTACTTATTAATAATTCTACTTAGTACTTCTTATGCTTTAGAGGTTGAAATAATACCCCTTACAAGCGACAATACAATTAATTATACATTCTCTGTCATGTGGTGGCTTTCTGTTGCTCTAGTACCTCTTATGGGTGCTATGTCTTTTTTTAAAAGGTAAACTCATGAGATACTTATTAATTCTTTCAATATTGATTTTTAATTTAAATGCTAATGTTATTACTGATGTATCACATAACTTTTGTAATGGCACTACTCAAAACATAGGTACTGAGGATATTTGGAATTTCTCTACAACTGATGGTGTTAATAGAGTTATTCAAAACATTCCTTTCTCAATTAATACTCCTTTTCTTCATGCTCCTGATTTAAGCTTAGATAATTTTATATTTAATCCTAGAACTTCTGCACCTGACAACTACTATTTAATATCTTATGTTAGTAAAACGGGTACCTATGTAAAAATTGGTGGAAAACAAATAACCTGTGCAGTTGCTCAAACTGTATGTAATGAAAGTTCAGATTCTTTATTAGGTGGTATTTGTGTTCCAAATACTCATTATAATTTGCCTTTGGTTCCAGATTGTAAAGACAATGAAACTCTAATTGATAACGTGTGTGTACTTAATGATTATTCTTCAGAGAATATTTTTTTTAAAGGAAACACTTTATTAAATGGAATAAATAGTCCTGATTCTTTTTGCGGTGCTGATGGCGTTGCTTCTTCCCCTTCAGAATATAGCTATCACTTCCAATTACCCCTAAATATATTTGGAGTGACTTTTAATAAAACCAGTTTTATTAATGATGCAGATGGTAAACAATTATCACTTCCATTTTCCATTAAAGATTCAAGGGTTGATGAAGTTTCTATAATTCGTGGGGTTACTCCTGTTTATGGAAAAGATGAAATTTTTGTGAGTAGATTAAAATTTACTTGTCAAAGTTGTTCTAATGGTTATGAGGTGGATGGAAGTTGTAAAGACAGTGAAACCATAGAGGGAGAACATTTAGTTTCCTCTCGTAACTGTTCGTCATTTGAGGGATGGAAAAAATCAAATCTCCAAGATGAGATTTCAAATTCAACTGCGGCATGTATTTTACAAACTCCCGGAGATTGTGTTTCCTATCAAGAATTTAATTATGATACAGGTGTTTTATCTCAATATGATTATGGAAAAAAAGTATTTAACCAATTCACTGAAGGAAATTATGCCGCTCCTAAAACTACGACAAAAATGTTTTGTGCCATTGATGAAGATAAAGCAAAAAAGAATCCAACTCTAGGGGTTTGTCCTGATGGTGGAGCTTTGTTAGCAGGTTCTTGTGATAGAAGTTGCGAAAATGTAAATATGGTTACTACTAAAACGCCAACAACTGAATTGGATTATAATTCACAAAATCTCTATACTTGTAAACCAAAAATTGATTGTGAAACCTTTGAAGAAGAAGCTTTAAGTGCGTGTGGGAGTTTAGAAAATATCGAAGCCTTAGAATGTAGTGAAAATTTAAATAGAGGTGCGTATCAATGTAAAGATGACGTTTTAAATCCTGCTCCAAATGCTCCAACTGATGAAATTTATGATAATGAGTTACCAACAGAAGAAGCACAAGTTGAAGAAACGGTTGATGAAGTAGGGTTAACAGAAGATGCAAAACAAGCCAAAAATGATAATTTAAAAGTTCGTAATAGATTAATGAATATTCATGAAGATATTAGAAAAGGTAATGAAGCTTTAAACGACCAATTAACAGTGAGTAATGACCACCAAAATTTTATAGAAGCCAATACCGAATTAACAGCTAAATCCACTGCAAAAATAGCGGGGGATTTAGATAAACAAAATGAAGATGCAGTTCTTACTAAAGATGCTTCCGACTTTACAGAAAGTGAAGTAAAAACTCAAAATGACAATATTCGCTCAAATTCTGAAGACTCTGCAAATGAAGTTTTAGAAACCATTGATTCTGCTATTGATTTGGTTCAAAATGGCTTTACTTTCACAGCACCTGCATCTACTACTTCAGGTATTAATTTTAATGTATTTAATAAAAATATTACCCTTAATCCATGTGCAAACCTTTCACAGTTTGCGTATATATTTTCTCTCTTAATAGAAATCATATTTTTAGCTCTATCCATAAAACTAATGTTCTTTGGTATAGCAATAATGAAAAAGGATTAGACATGCCTATATTAGCAATTATCTTTACTTGGTTGGTTGAAAAATTTGGTGCTAGTGCTGTTAAAACTGCAATTGTTGGAAGTGCTAAAGCTATTTCTTGGATTATGGTTATCTCTGTTTATGGCTTCGCAATTGCTGGAATTTTATCAGTCGTTCAGATCTTCCAAAACTTACTTAATAAAATTATGAGTCTAAATAATGCAGGTGGAGAAATAGCCAGTCAAATTAATTCTGTGTTTCATTGTGCGGGTATTTGGGCAGGAATTGAAACCGCTTTTCCTATTTTATTTACTGCCTTAATATTTGTGTTGGTTGTGTCTTTAAATAACATTGTTATGAGTGTAAAAAATAGAGTTGAAAATGATGTTAAAGATTTGGTAAACCTTTTTTAAAAGGATAAAAAATGATTGAAATATTAACGGGTGTTCCAGGTTCGGGAAAGACTTACAAAGCTATGTATGTTTTATTCTGTAACTTTGCGAAAGATAGAAAAATCATAAAAGATAAAAAATATATTGTTAAAGGTATTAAAAATGCCCTTACGAATATAAATGAAATTGATTTAACTAAGTTTGATAATGTGGATGCTTTGAATTGGGAAAAGTTCCATGCTGACATTACCTCAATGTATCTATCTCACAAAAAAAACAATTCAGATACCCAATTAAAAGAGCTTGCCAGTGATTTAAATTTATTACATACTTTGATTATTATTGATGAGTGTCACAATTATTTTGACTCTCAAGATAAAGTCTTGGTTTGGTGGCTATCCTATCATAGACATTTATATCAAGAGGTCTATTTGATTACTCAAAATCTATCTTTAGTAAATGCAAAATATAAAGCATTCTCTGAGTTTTTTTATAAAGCCATTCCTTCAAGTTTAAAACTTTTTAAGAGCATGAAATATAATCAATATACAAATCCTAGACTCTCACTTACTTCAAAATCTGCTGTGATTAAACTGCCCATAATAGATGAAGTATTTGAAACTTACTCAAGTGGTAAAAATCAAAATTCAAAATCAATCATAATTAAATTTATCGTCTTTGCTATATTCTTAATATTACTATTCATATCCGTATTTAAATTTGCCTTTGCCGTTGATACTGATTCTACATTAGAAGAAACCATTACAGAAGTTCCTGTTAAAGCTCCTACGGCTCCAAATAACCCATACCGCAAACCAACATTTAAAGAAGATGATTATGAAAAAAAAGAAAAGAAGAGTAAAAAGTTTTATATCAAAATTACTTGTTCCTCTAAATTACAAATTTGTAATTACAATTCAAAATCATTTACAAAAAAGCTCATAGATAATATGACTGCAATGTTTAATTATCAGGTGTTGGCTTATGCTGATATTCCCTTTACTGAGTACTCAAATTACTATTTAGAAGTAGACAGTAAGTTTTATTATATGTTCAATGAAGTTCCCAAAAAATCCAATAATAAGGTGGAGAAAAATGAAAAAGTTACTTTTAATAATGCTAATACTGATACACAACTTATTAGCGAATAACTTTATAGATATCACTTTAAAAGATTACATTCAAATAGTATCCAAACAACAAAACGTAACTATTATTATTGATGATAAGATTGATGAAAAATTCTCTTTAATGGTTTCTACCTCTATTAAAAGGAAAACCTATTGGGATATCTTAGAAACACTATTACGGGAAAAAGATTTAAAATTAATTTTAATTAAAAATCATTTTTATATTACCAGTTCACTGGATGATGAAAGTTATATTCACAAATACAAATTTAAATATATTCCTTATGATGATGTTAAAGATATTATGACTTTGTATCCATATAAATATAAATTCATTAAAAATTTGAAAACTGTATTTGTTGAAGCCACTGAAACACAATTTAAAAAAATGTTATCTGTTTTTAGAACCATTGATAAATTACCTCTACAGTTAAAACTAAAAATTACAATCTTAGATACTGATGTAGGAAAATTAAAAGAATATGGAATGGAAAACACTTTAAATATCAAACAGGGTGGGAATGAAAATTTCTTCTTTAATTTATTGGCTTTTCCATTTAGTGTTAATAACTCTTTGACTACTATTCAGCGAAATCAGTTTACCAGTTTTATTAAATACATGGATACCAATAACTATACAAAGATACTCTCTAGTCCAACTCTGACTATTTTTGATAATAAGGTCTCTGTGTTTGATATTGTCAAGAACATACCTTATCAAACGGGTAAGACTGTTAATAGTGATGATGTTAGTAAAACTACCACTGCAACTGAATATAAAGATATAGGTTTAAAATTAAAAATTGATCCCATGATAAATGATAATGATATTTTTTTAGATATCGACTTAGTATCTGAAAATATTCTAGATACTTCTGATACTCCAACTATTTCAAAAAGACATATTAATCAATTTGTAGCCTTGAAAAAGGGCCAAGTATTTATTTTAACGGGAATCAATCAAACTGAAACATTTACTAAAAATAATTCTACTCCAGTGCTTTCAGATATTCCAATATTAGGATGGTTGTTTAAGAGTGATTCGACAAATATTAAAACCAGTAATTTAACAATCATGTTAGAGGTTTTATAAGTATTAGGAAGGACTCCTTTTCTCTGTGAGCTTGTCGAACAGAGAAAAAGAAGCATTCCCTTGCTTACTTTTAAAAAAGTTACTACACCCAATAACGAAAGGTTATAAATGTACGGTATTACCAGTGAAGACATTACTTTTATAGATAATAAAATTGCTTTCCAAAAGAAGTTTTTAGAAAACTTTTCTGTTGACTTTGCAGATACGAGTATTAATATGCTTGATAATACTTATTCAGCAAATTTAAATCCAAAGAAATACTTCTCTGAAATTAACAATCGAGTGAATACGATGGTAGCCAATGCAAAAGATAAAGGTTTACTTCCTGTGTTTATAACGCTTACTGCTCCTTCTAAATTTCATAGAAAATATGAAGATGGAAATTACGTAGTAAATCCAAATGAAACTTCAAAGGCTTTAACTCAAATTTGGAACAAGTTTACCAATTTACAAGTATTTCAAAAGATGAAAAAAGAGTTGGGATTTGGATTAACGTACTTTAGGGTTTATGAACCACATAAATCAGGTGTACCACATCTTCATGCTTTGGTGTTTCTTCCTGCAAGTTATATCTTGCCAGTTAAAAAGAAATTTCTAGAGTATTTTAAAAACAAAGATAAGTGGGGTGCAAATCATGGTGGAATTGGGTTTAGATATACATGGTACAAAGAAAAGGGTGGGGCAGTTGGATATGTCATGAAATATATATTAAAAACATTTGAAGATACTAATAGAGATTCAATTCAACATGCTGTGTACTGGTACATTAAACACAAAGTTAGAAGATTTCTAACCAGTAGAACGTTAGCTCCTTTGTCTGTGTATCGAAAAGTACGATATTACTTTAAAGAAAAATTTGACAATGACTTTCAAAAGATTACTACGATGTTAAAGCATGGCACTATATACAAAAGCTTTGATAATACCATGATAAATTATATGTATATAGATGAAGAAACAGGAGAGGTAGAAGACGTTGTTATATGGTCTAAAAACGCTGATTTAATACTACATTCAAGAATGCAAACAAAAAATACTTTCAAATTAGAAAAATACGTTAAAAAAGAAACCAAAAAAAGTGTAAAAGTATCTATCAATGGACTTAACCGATATGCATATTGT
>Ga0105351_1001378_pt1 | contig 11117 bp, 9 predicted proteins | sample EN4Hudsemesocosm_FD_83662 | JGI IMG/M metagenome (GOLD analysis project Ga0105351, IMG submission 83662) | Methane-oxidizing microbial communities from mesocosms in the Hudson Canyon - EN4B Hudson Canyon | ecosystem: Environmental > Aquatic > Marine > Cold seeps | place: Hudson Canyon | collected... | reverse complement strand
GGAATTGTAATCCTCAAAAAATACACGCAATCGAAGCCATTCCTAAAAAAGCATTTAAGTTGCAACGGGTTTTCGAAAATGTAGCTGTTCATAACTTTGCTGCGGGCGACCGGGAGAGTGAAGTGTCCTTCTTTGAAAACACAAAACAATCGGGGTATAGCTCGTTAATAAGACCAAGCGGCGATACAACGATAGTGAAAGAGTTGAAAGTACCGTTGCGTAAGCTGGACGGCATGGTGCCACATCAAGACGTTGACGTAATCAAAATCGATGTCGAAGGTGCAGAATTGGGGGTGCTCAAAGGCGCAGTTAATGTTATTGCCAGCAGTAGACCCGTAATTATGTTCGAAAGCGGAGTGGGTGAAAAACAAATAAAAGCCCAAATTATGCAGTTTTTTCAGGAATGCGATTACGTCGTATTGGTGCCCAATCGCTTAGCGCATAACGACCCGGGGTTGGACTTAAATACGTTTCTTGAAGTGCATTTATACCCGCGTCGCACGACTAATTATTTTGCAGTACCACGCGAACGACAACAGGAAATAAGAGATAGGGCGCGCTCTATATTAATTAAAAGATAGGTTGATATAAATTTATAGCTGTAGTCATTCCATAAAACTCTTAAGATAAAAATATTAGGTATATCCATTAGTACGCGGGCATATGAGCAATTTTAGAAAAAGTTCCATTTTTACAGCAACCTTATGGGTGTTAATAGCGTATGGTTTGAGTCAATTAATAAGACTAATTAGCAATATATTTGTTTCTCGGTTATTAGCACCTGAAATGTTTGGAGTTATGGCCATCGTACAGTCGATAATGATCGGTTTGGAAATGTTTTCCGATATGGGATTTTGGGCATATATTGTTAGGCATAAAGATGGAAACGATGAAAAATTGTTAAATGTAGTGTGGACATTACAAGTGGTAAGAGGATGGATAATGTTTTTTATCCTCACATTTATTGGTTTGAGCGTTATGCTTATTAATCTCTATTGCCCCTCTATGCTGCAAGGCGTTTATGCAGACGATAGATTACCAATATTGATCTTTATTGTCGGCTTGACTGCCATTTTGAATGGTTATAAATCGATGTATGCGGCAGTGATGAGCCGAGATTTAAAAAGAGGGAGAGTTGAGTTCGTACAACTACTTGCACAAATAGCAGCATCGATAATAATGGTTATTTGGGCTTGGGTAAGTCCAACGATCTGGGCTCTGGTTTCGGCATATTTAGTTTCATCATTAATGCTTCTGATTTCTGGTTATTTGTTTTTTCCAATCAGACATAAGATTTCATGGGATAAAGCAATTAGAAATGATGTCTTTCAATTTGGCAAATGGATAGTTTTCGCATCAGCACTTACTTTTATTGCTCAACAAGGGGACCGTGTTTTTTTTGGTGCAATATTAAGTGCTGATATTTTGGGTATTTATAGTATTGCGTTTATGCTGGCAAACACACTAAGTACGATTACGCAACAAATATCAACTAAAATTGTTTATCCAGTGCTTGCAAGTTCAGTAAATCTTGAGAGAACAGTTCTCAAACATATATATTATAAAATACGGCTAAAAGTTGATGCGGCTGTTTTTTTTGTTTCAGGGATACTGATTTTTTTTGCACCTAATCTAATTGAGGTTTTGTATGATTCACGTTATGAGGATGCTGGTTGGATGCTACAAATTCTGATTGTTTCAGTAATTGGAACAGTTTTGTCTGCTGTTGCTCAAGAATGTCTATCTGCTTTAGCAATTACAAAGGTAAGAATGCAAATAATGTTGGTGCGCACAATAGGGTTAATAATTGGTTTGCCTGTTGGTTATGAGCTGTTTGGCTTGCAGGGCGCTATTTGGGCAGTTTCTTTAAATGTTTGGCTCGGACTACCGTTAATGTATCGGTATTTGGCAAAAAATAATTTATTTTCATGGTTTCATGAAGTAAAACAGTTGCCAATTGTAGTTGTAAGTTACTTTATGAGCAAAACATTATTTTATTATGTGTAGGGAGTGAAAGTAATGAAAACGGATGCAGAAATTTATAAAACTTTAAACAACCCTGTATTTATAGTCGGTTGTCCTCGTAGTGGAACAACATGGTTACAACGTTTGGTAATTTCTCACTCTGATATTTGTGGTGGTCCAGAGTCTTCATTTTTTATTGAATTTAGGGATGTTATTGATAATTTAAAAAGAGAAAAGGGTGATGGTCGAGATAGTTGGCTTTTAGATTATTGGTCAAAAGAGTCGCTAAAGAAAAAAATATATGAACTATGGACTGAGACTTTTTCTGAATTTGTCAAAAAAGAAAAGGGTAATATTTTTTGCGAAAAATCACCTAGTCACGTTTTAAGAATTTCTGATATTCATAGCTTGTTACCTCAGGCAAAGTTCATTCATATTATTAGGGATAGCCGTAGTACGGTAGCATCTCTATTGGCTTCTAGCCGAGGATGGGGGAAAAGCTGGGCACCTAAAACTGCCAGAGATGCCGCGATAATGTGGTATTTACATGTTACAGAAGGTAAAAAACAAGGGAAAACTTTGCCATCGGGACAATACATGGAAATTCATTATGAAGACTTGAAAAAAAATGCTGCCAGTGAATTAGGTAGAGTATTAGATTTTATCGGTGTCGATTATTCCAATGATCTATTGCAGAAAATTGTTGATGAGCAATCGTTTGATAAGCAAAAAGCGATTGGTGGTACGCGATTTTCAGTCGATACAGCAAAATCTGAGCCTGTCGGTTTTTTTAATAAGGGGCAAGTTGATAGTTGGCGGGAAGATTTATCGTTGTATGAAAAAGCAATTGTTTGGCGTTATACGCGTAAGTTAATGGCGGAATGCGGTTATAGCTGGAAAGGTAGAGTATATGAGTAAAATACCTTCAATTAGCGTATTAATGCCGGTATATAACGCCGAACGATACTTGGCGGATGCAGTGAATAGCATACTTAAGCAAACATTTACCGACTTTGAACTTATTATCATCAATGATGGCTCAACGGACGAATCATTAAATATTCTGCAGACCTATGCGCAACAAGATGACCGCATTCGATTAGTCAGCCGTGAAAATCGTGGATTGGTGGAAACACTCAATGAAGGGCTTAATTTATGTAATGCACCTTTAATTGCCAGAATGGACGCCGATGATATTTCGTTGCCTGAAAGGTTCTATGAACAAATCAGTTTTTTAAATAAGCATCCGCAATGTGTGCTTGTGGGTAGTAGAGTCATCATCATAGATGCAGATAATGATGAGATTTGTGAAATGGGTGATTATTTCGATCATAAAGATATTGATAATGGGCTATTAAATGGTAAAGGTCAATTGGTTTACCATCCGTCCGTAATGTTTACAAAGGAGGCGATAGTTAAAGTAGGCGGGTACAGGAATGCATATCCCCAAGTAGAGGATCTGGATTTATTTATACGTCTGGCCGAAATTGGTGAATTAGCAAATATAAAATACCCACTTTTAAAATATCGAGAACACTTTAATAAAGTGGGGTATGTGTTTAGGGAACAGCAGTCAAAACAGATTCGGGATGTACTAAAGAGCGCTCATAGCAGAAGAGGACTTAAAAGTAAGGAAAATATTAATTCTTTTTCTTTTAATGTGGTTAATAAAGCTTCTCGTTTTAATGTTTGGAGTTGGTGGGCCCTGAAAGCGGGTAACTTAAAGACGGCTAAGAAATATGCGCGTAAGTCTTTTTGGCTTTCACCGTTCAGTCTCGATACTTGGCGGTTAATTTATTGTGTAATGCGTGGCTATTAAATCTAATGTCGCTATACGGAGTTATACATGCCTAATACTTTTGCTTATCTGGTTCTTTTTAGTTGGCCAGTTTTTGTTCTATGGCTGCTTCAAAGATATAGTGTTAAAAAAGCTATTCTAATTACAACAGTACTGTCTGTACTGTTGTTACCAAGTAAGTTGTTGGTTGATTTGCCCCTATTGCCTCCTTTAGATAAATATACTGTAAATACGTTATCGATTGTTTTATTTTTAACAGGTAAGAACTTGCGCTTATTTCAGTCTGGTATTCTCACTAAATTACTGCTCGGTTATTTTTTAGTTTTAGTGGTTTCTGCATTATTAAATGCTGATCCTATAAATATTGGCGGCATGAGCTTGCCTGGTATAACTCTCTATGATGCTTTTTCTGGAACAATTAGAATGTCATTAATTATGATGCCGTTGTTGTTAGGGGCGGCAGTTTTCAATAAGGTCGAAGATAATGAGTCGACCTTTAAATATTTGGTTTTTAGCTGTTTATTATATTCGTTACTCATGCTGTTTGAAGTTAGGATGAGTCCGCAACTGCACTATTGGGTATATGGCTATCTGCCGACTGAGTTTTTGCAACAGATGCGAGGGGATGGGTTTAGGCCTATTGTTTTTATAGGTCACGGTTTGCCTCTAGCTTTTTGGTTTTCTACCTGTTTGTTGGCGGCCATGACACTCCATAAGAATAAAATTAATGCAATATCAATACCACCACTGGTAGTTGTGTTATATATGCTTGTAGTGCTTTTTTTGTGCAAAACCTGGGCGGCGATGATATATGCCTTGTTAGGTGTTTTATTAGTTTATAATTTTTCGCCCAAAAAGCAAATTAAGGTTTTGTTGATTCTGATATTCTTTGTTTTAGTTTATCCATTCAGTAAAATTATGGGAATTTTTCCTGGTAAAGAATTAATCAGTTTGGTCGCTGATTTTAATCCTGATCGTGCTCAATCACTTGCTTTTCGTTTTGATAACGAAGATATATTGTTGGATCATTCCATGAAAAAACCTTTTTTTGGTTGGAGCATTTGGGGGAGAAATAGAGTTTACGATGCACTTGGAAATGATATTTCAGTTACCGACGGTAAGTGGATATTAGAACTAGGGAAGAATGGTATTGTTGGTTTTTTTATATACTATTCAATTTTAATATTTCCCATTATTAAGGCTGGCAAAGCATTAAACTTTGTTAGTAATAAAGCACACGCAAGATATATTGCGACATTAGCTATTATTTTGACAGTTTCTATTGTTGATTCAGTTCCTAATACAAATATGGGGAGTATACATTTATTATTGGCGGGTGCTTTGTTAGGGCAATCTGAGGGCATCATTAAGAGAAATAGGATACAAAAGGGGAGAATCAATGGGTGATAAACCAATTTCAATTGGGTATTTTGCACCTGGATGGCCATTGTCTGGCTTTCCTAATGGGATAGTGGCATATATTGAAAATATAATTTCGGGTTTTGATAGGACGTTGGTGTCGCCTTTTATTTTAGCAAATGAAATGCTAGCAGATTATAGAGGTGAGGTTGTACTCAATCTTTCTAACTTTGCTGAGAGACAATTAATAGAACGCTTGATCGATAGAATATTATTTCGAGTAAGTGAACAGGATGCTATTCGAAAAGTTATCGGTCGTCGGATCGTAAGAGCTTTAAATAGAATAACGTTTTCAATTGATATTTTGGAAATGGAGGAATCGTTTGGTGCATCTAAATTGGTAGCCGATAATTTGTCAATCCCTGTTATCACTCGTCTTCATGGGCCATGGTTTCTAATAGGTGATGTTCTGGGGGTAAAGCATGACCGCAGTTTTAAACAACGTATCAAGTTTGAAGGGGAAGCTATTTACTCTGCAAAGGCAATTTCTAGTCCCTGTAAAGTTTTATTGGATCAGGTCAGAACTTTTTACGGTCTTGAATTGCCCAATGCTGTAGTCATACCCAATCCGGCTCCGATTGTGAATGATCCAAAATACTATTGGCAATTGGAAAATTGTACTGAAAAGGTCATTTTGTTTGTTGGACGGTTCGATCGAGTCAAAGGGGGAGACCTGATAATTGATGCGTTCCGGTTGATTGCGGAGAAAGACAAGGATGTCCGGCTGCATTTTGTTGGGCCGGATCAAGGGTTAGTGGTGGGAAATGACAGTATTTCCTTAGTTGAATACATTCAAAATAGGGTTGAAGATATTACTGTCCGTAATAGAATTCATTGCTTAGGCCCAAAAAATGCCGAGCAAATTCGACTCGAACGACGAGATGCATATGTAACGTTGGTTACCTCTCGTTATGAAAACTTTCCAATGACATTATTAGAGGCTCTTGCGCAGGGCTGTCCTGTTGTATCGACTGCTGTCGGTGGAGTTAAAGAAATCATTACCGACGGTTTTAACGGCTTGCTGTCTGAATGCACAGAGGCCGAAAGTCTGGCTGAAAAATCATTAATGCTGCTGAATAATGAGGCATTGATGCAGGAGCTCAGCCAAAACGCGATAGAGGATTGCCTCGAACGTTTTCATCCTAAAGTCGTTGCTGCTCAGACTCTAGATTTTTATAGAACGGTAATTGCCGAACAACCCTAACCATAAGGAAATAATATGAGCCTGATCAATCTAATCAACCCTGCCAGTTTCGAGACACTGAATTCGAATATCCAAAACGTCGAACCCTTTCCACATTTTTGTATCGATAACTTTCTGGATGAAAACTTTGCCAATGAAGTGCATGATTCATTTCTTTCGTACGAGGAATCAAAGTCCATGGGCAAGGAGTTTTCGGCGGTGAATGAGAAGTACAAAATTCAGGTTTGCGATGTCGCAAAGTTTTCGCCAGCAATATTAAAATTGCACCAACTCATGGCTTCACCCGAATTTGTCGAAACTGTCAGCCAGATGACTGGTATCCCCAATCTATTGCCAGATCCAGAATTAATGGGTGGTGGCATACACGAAACAAATTCGGGTGGGCGTCTAGATGTACATGTAGACTTTAATTTTATCGAAAAAAAACAATGGCATCGGCGCGTCAATATACTGGTCTATTTCAATAAGGATTGGAAGGAAGAGTATGGCGGCTATTTAGATCTGTGGGATAAGGATGTCAAACACAGCGCAGGAGCATTTGCTCCGATATTTAACCGTGCTTGCGGTTTTTCCACCAGTGAAATTAGCTATCACGGCGTAACTCCTGTGCGCTGTCCGCCTGGACAGGCTCGCAAATCCTTTGCGGTTTATTACTACACTAAAGAGGCACCGGAAGGTTGGAGTGGTGTCAAGCATGACACAATATTCAAAGCTAGACCGGATGAGTGGTTAAAAGGTCATGTGCTAATGCCTGCAGAAGACTCTTTGAATAGTTCAAAGCAGGCCTTTCGTAGTCTCAAGGGAATCGTGAAAAGAATGCTAGGGAAGTAAGGAAGTGATGCAGACATGTATACCATACAGTTACAAGAGACAGGTTCGTCAATGAAACCTCAAGTGCTTATCGTTATTCTTAATTACCTTGCTACGGATGTTACCTTGGATTGTTTGCGATCTTTATCTGCCTGTCCATTTGTATTGGGTGGACAGGCCAAAGTAGTGGTTTGGGAAAATGGTACTGGCGCTTGTGCGGCAGTGAAATTGCGCGAAGCAATAGATAGCAATCAATGGGGCGCGTGGGCAGAATTACTGGTTTCCCCCGAGAATCTGGGTTTTACCGGTGGAAATAACCGGGTGATTGAACGCGCGCATCAACGTGGAGAATTACCTGAGTATGTGTTGTTATTAAATTCTGACACCCTGGTCATCGATGACTCCTTGACCAGCTTGGTAGACTTTATGAATGGTCATCCTCATGTTGGGATTGCTGGCAGCCAGTTATTGACCGAAACTGGCAAACATCAATGCTCACCGTTTCGTTTTCCTAGTATTGCCTCTGAGTTAGAGCAAGGCTTGAAATTGGGTGTTGTGTCCCGTTTTCTGTCACCTTGGTGCGTGGCCATGCCACCGCCTACACATGCTAAGGCTGTAGAGTGGGTGTCCGGCGCCAGCATGATACTGCGACGAGAAATGTTGTCTCAGGTAGGTTTACTCGATGAGGACTATTTTACTTATTTTGAGGATATGGACCTTTGTAAGCGTGTGCATCACGCTGGCTGGGGTGTTTGGTATGTGCCCCAAAGTAAAGTGATACATCTGGAAGGTGCCTCAAGCGGTATTGGTCATCAGATTGTAAAAAGACGTCCTGAGTTCTGGTTTCAGGCTAGACGAAGGTATTACCTTAAGCATCATGGGAAGTTTAGTGCAGGAGTCATTGATGCTAGTTATATTATAGGGTTTTCATTGTGGCGAATTCGCCGACTATTGCAGGCTAAAGTAGATGTTGATCCACCTCATATGTTGCTGGACTTTATTCGTAACAGTGTTTTTTTTGAGGGATTTAGGATACCTATAGTACAAACTCCTGCAAAGCGACCTTCAAATGAGTAATCAAAAAATAAGCGTAAATTTAAAGCATCTACTTAACGGAAGTATATATTAATGTATTACCCTCTTTTCGATTGGCTTCGAATCATACTTGCCTCCATTGTGCTGTTATCTCATGATGGAGTACTTCAATGGCACTATGCGGGTGATTTGGCCGTACAAGTGTTTTTTGCCTTGAGTGGCTGGTTAATTGGTGGGATTCTATTAAGCTCCAAAAAAGAGGACTTGCCTCGCTTCTTTTTTAATAGAGTAACACGCATTTGGGTGCCCTATGCAATTGCTATTGGACTGTTACTTTGCGCTAGTCTGTTGCGAGATCCAGTAACACCTAAATGGATAGAGTTTGTTTTTTATAAAGTTACTTTTGTTTATAATCTATTTGGTTCAACTCAAAGAGCTCAATCCCAGGATCTGATGCCCTTGGAAGGTACTGGAAACCATTTTTGGAGTATTTGTGCAGAAGAACAATTTTATTTGTTTGCTCCTGTTGTTTTGCTGTTGTTGCCTGCACGTTTTGGGAAGTCCATTATTTTATGGGCAATGTTAAGTTTGCTTGCTATCAAATTCAATTTTTATGCTTCTATTGCCTTAGGCGTTTCTGCCGCAGTAATAAAAGAACGATTTTTTGATTGGCATTTGGGTAAGGCTCCCATTTTGATTTTATTTTTTGTCATTATATTGCTAGCTGTCGTGATGTACTTCCAAAAGGCATATTATTTTTTTGTTGCGCCATGGTTTGCCATTAGTACAATATTATTACTTGCACGGCCAGGTAAAAAGACAACTTGGGGGCAGTTTTGGGGAGGTGTTTCTTACCCGTTTTATCTTAATCATTGGATTGGTATCTTTGTGGCTCATGAGTTACTCGAACCATTTGGACTACGTGAAGCTGATATCAGTAAGGTTATGGCATTCCTGATTAATGTCTTGGTCGCCTCTATCCTTTATATAGTTGTGGATCGTACAGTGCTAAGAGATAGACGAACGTGGTTTAACGAACGTCGAGGAAAGGGGGCGGCAATAGCGGCATATAGTTTGGTGTTATTGGGGTGATTGGTGGTACATTTTTTATGAATCAAGCAATTGTTTGAAAATGGATAACAGTATGTCATTAAGGAAAAATACAAATATTATGGATAAATCAATTATACACTCTAAGCCTTTAACTAAAGTTAATACTAGCAAACGTATAGTTTTTGCAGATGGATTGCGTGGCTTTGCAGCACTTTGGGTTGTATTCTTTCATATGTCTGAGGGTAAACATATAGAAAATTTCAAGACTTTATTACCTGAATGGGTTTTTGCAATAGTTTTTGATGCTGGACATTTGGGTGTGGCAGTTTTCTTTGTGCTAAGTGGATTTGTGATGGCTCTTATTGTTCAGCAGGCAACCGTGAATCGTACCTATGCACGGCAGTTTTTAGTACGTCGGATGATTAGGTTGACTCCACCTTATTTTTTTGCCATTTTTATTACTCTTATTTTAGCATTTGTTAAAGCTAAGGCTTTGGCTTTGGCTTATATTTTTCCTGGATTTTCTGCTATTTTTGCACATATTTTTTATGTTCAGGAACTGTTTTCTATCCCACATTTTAATATCATCTTTTGGACGCTTTGTATTGAAGTTCAATTTTATATTGCTTTTATTTTAATTTTTTTAACTGCTGATACCTTTAATGCGCGATTTAGTATCTTTAATGCCCGAATTGTTCTGGTTGGTTTAGCATCAATGATTGCTCTGCTATGGCCACTAGGAATTATTTCAACCTCAGTTTGGTCAGGCGGGTTTTTAGGTTTTTGGTTCAGTTTTCTAGTAGGTGTGCTTGTTTGTTGGGGAATGCTAATGGAAGGTTCTTATAGATTATTTGCTATTTTATTTTGCTTGGTACTCTTTGTTATAGGGTGGCAGACTGATACCGAAATGACTAAGGCAGTATCTTTGACTGGACTAATCATGTCATTTGCCGAAAAGCTAGGTCAAATGAATAAATGGTTATGTTGGCGTTGGATACAGTGGTTGGCTATGATTTCATATAGCCTTTATCTATTGCATAACCCTATTACAGGCTTAGCCTTTCGAATCGTACATTTGTTTTTTTTACCAGGGCTTACAGCCGATATTGTTGGAATGTTTGCGACACTCGTTACATGTTTAATTGGGAGTTATATTACCTATTATCTAATTGAACGTCCAAGTATTAGATGGAGTCATGAATGGTCTTTATCTATGAAAGTACAAACAAGTACTGAAAAAAGAGAGGGGGCATAATTTTGATTAATCAATTTGTTGATTTATTGGGGTTAAGGGAATGAATATTGGTGTTGTGGTAATTGGGCGAAATGAAGGAGAAAGGCTACGGCAGTGTTTAGAGTATGTATGTCCTTCAGCTGAAAATGTTGTTTATGTAGATTCTGGGTCGACTGATAATTCTCTTTTAATTGCTAAAGAAATGAGTGTTGATACCCTCGAACTAGATGGTTCAAAACCTTTTTCTGCTGCTAGGGCACGAAATGAAGGTGTTGAATACTTAATGGAAAAGTTTCCACTGATTCAATATATACAATTTATAGATGGTGACTGTACCTTGGCACAAGGTTGGCTGGAAGTGGCAAGCCAGCAATTAACTAATAATCAGGATTGTGCAGCCGTTGTGGGGCATTTAAAAGAACGCTACCCGAATGCTTCACCCTACAATCGACTGTGTGCAATGGAGTGGAAATCTCCAGCTGGCGATTTAAGCAACTTTGGTGCACTAGGTGGTATTTCAATGATAAGAGCGAATGTGTTTCAAAAACTAAGTGGGTTTAATGTCAAAGTGATAGCGGGAGAAGATTCGGAATTAGGCG
>Ga0105351_1001369_pt1 | contig 11161 bp, 13 predicted proteins | sample EN4Hudsemesocosm_FD_83662 | JGI IMG/M metagenome (GOLD analysis project Ga0105351, IMG submission 83662) | Methane-oxidizing microbial communities from mesocosms in the Hudson Canyon - EN4B Hudson Canyon | ecosystem: Environmental > Aquatic > Marine > Cold seeps | place: Hudson Canyon... | reverse complement strand
CTGCAATATACAGACACTTCTCTTCAAAAAATGAATTAATGCAGAGTGTAATGAGGTATGGATTTGAGTTGTTCGATGAAAAAGTTGCTCCAATTTTCTTGAAAAAAGAGGAATCGGTGATATCCAGATTAAAAAATATGGGTAAAGAGTATATTAATTTTGCATTAACACATCCAAATCTATACCGAATGTTATTTGGAGAAAAATTTCAAGAAATGAGAGAAGAGTCTTATGATATTGAAGATGAAGATGAGACTAATGGTTTTCATGCCTTAATCTCATTGTTGATGGAAGGTCAAGAATTAAATCAAATAAGAAAAGAAGATGCGATGCTTCAGGCACAGACGGTACATGCAGTTGTTCATGGAATGGCCAGTTTATGTATAGATGGACATATTCGTGTTAAAGACAATATTGATAACTTATTTGAAACAAGTTTTAATATAATTACTCAAGGTCTCTTATCCAATTCAAAATAGAATCTTACTTGAATTAAATAAACTGAAAAGAATAGCAGTTTAAATTATATTTCAATTTTACTTGACATTAATGTAATAAATTATTAAATATATAAAGGAAGTAAGAATGAATGTTGGAATTTATATTTATGACGATGCTGAAGTATTGGACTTTTCTGGGCCTTTTGAAGTTTTTTCAACTGCTTCAAGATTTCTTCCAAATACAAATAAGTTTAATGTTTTTTTAATCAGTGAAAAGCAAGGCAAAGTTAAAGCACGAGGTTCCTATAGTGTTAATACAGATTATGACATAACAAATTATCCCTCGTTAGATGTTTTGATTATATCAGGTGGCGTACATACAGAAGAACTCAAAAAAGAAAATGTCGTAAAGTGGATCAGTACAGTATCAAAAAGTACTAAAATAGTTGCATCTGTTTGTACGGGTGCATTTTTATTAGCAAAAGCAAAAGTGATAACAAATCATAATGTTACAACACATTGGGAAGATATTGAGGATTTAAGAAAGTCCTATCCCTTATTGAAAGTTCATGAAAATAAAAGATGGATTGATGAAAAAAATGTCATAACCTCAGGTGGTATCTCTGCTGGTATTGATATGAGCTTACATTTGGTTTGTAAGTTACATAGCAATGAATTGGCTGAAAAAACTGCAAAACAAATGGAGTTTAATTGGATGAAAAATTCATAATGAGTAATTTAAACAAAAAAGACAATATGAAAGATGTTTTAATAAGTGATAATAAAGAATTACTTGACCTTTCCCTGATACATCAATATTTGTCAAATGAAAGTTACTGGGCTAAAGGGATAAGTTTAGAAACGGTAAAACTCTCAATAGAAAATTCTTTGTGCATGGGTTTTTATTTAGACAACAAACAAATTGGTTTTTGTCGAATGGTCACAGATTATGCAACTTTTGCTTATCTGGGAGATGTTTTTATTTTAGGTGAGTTTCGAGGATTTGGATATTCAAAAGCACTTGTAGATAAAATTATGAATCACGAAAAACTTAAAGGTATCAGAAGGTTTATGTTAGCAACTTCGGATGCTCATAATTTGTATTCAAAATTTGATTTTAAAGCATTAAAAAAACCTGAGTTATTTATGGAAATTAATAAACCTAACATATACCAAAATAAAAAGTAAGGAAATCAATTGAAGAGTGATTTTGGAAACAGCGATGGAAAAAATTGAGACTAGATTTCATTTAGATATAGCAAATCCAATGTTAGTTAAACATTTTGAAGAACTAAGATTAAAAAAAGAGTTTTGCCTCTTTATCCCTTTATCTGACAAAATATTAGAGTTTCAATGGTTTTAAAACAAATGATTATTCCATAATTGGTTCAGAACTCAGTGAATTAGCTGTACAGTAACTTTTTCCAGAGTAAAACCTCAAAGCTCAGATATCAACAAGCTAGTTTTCTTTCTTAAAAAACACTCTTATTAATCATTGAAGCTAAAATTAAAATATATAAAATCAAAATATATTTTTTATATGAGACTACATGTGTATTTTGTTTTAATTTAATTCCAAAGTAGACCCCAATTAATGATGCAATTCCTACTGTGATACCTTCATTTAATAACATTTGTCCATTGTAACTCATAGAAATTAATCCTGCAACAGAGCTAAATATAACAAAAAACAGACTCAAAGAAGTTGCTGTTTTTAAATTATATTTCATAAAGCCTAGTAATACAGGAGTAAGCATAATAGATCCACCAATTCCAATACTCATGGCAAGCATTCCAATAATAAAACCAATTAAAAGTAGGGTGAGTCTACTTTTTTCTTCTTGTATTTGTTCTTCATGAACATTTGAAACAAATATTCTAATAATTGCAAAGGCAACTAAGGATAAAAAAAGATATTCTAGAGATTTTGTACTCACATTTGAGACAATAAACCCACTTTGTAAGCCGCCTATAAATCCACCAATCCCAAGTAATAATCCATCTTTAAGTACACCAACGCTTTTTTTGGCATTTAAAAAAGATCCGTAAGTTGAGCTGAAAACCATTTGCACAATAGAAATTGCAACGGCTTGTTTCATATCAAAACCATAATATAGAAGCATTGGAACAAGTACCATCCCACCACCTACGCCAAAGTAACCAGATACAAATCCAGTTAATGCTCCAAATATTAATAGCTCAGTCATTATTTAATCGAGTTCATCGCTTTAATAAAATCAGAATAAATTTTTTCTAATTCAATATCTTCTTTACTAACATCAATATTATCTTGTTCTTTTAATGCATGCTCTAATACAGCAACCCTTTTTAAAAGATACGTAAACATCTCTTTATTGATATCAGGTAATTCATCATGGGCCAACTTGCAGTTACCCTTAGTTCTTTTAATAATTTTAGCAGGAACCCCAACGGCGGTTGAATCACAAGGTACATCACAAACGACAACTGAGTTTGCGCCTATTTTACAATTTTCACCTACTGTAATATTTCCAAGAACTTTTGCACCACTTCCTATTACACTGTTTGACATAATAGTTGGATGTCGTTTCCCTTTATCTAAACTTACTCCTCCAAGTGTAACTCCTTGGTAGATTAAGATATCTTCTTCAAGAATTGCAGTTGCACCAATAACTACACCAAATCCATGATCAATAAATACACGTCGTCCAATTGTTGCAGCTGGATGAATATCAATGTTTGATATGGTTTGTGTTATTCCATTAAGTACTCTTGATAATCTTTTCCAGCCACTAGTATAAAGTCTATTTGTAACTCGATAACTTACAATTGCCCAAACACCTGGGTAGTTAAAAAAAAGTTCAAAATTTGAATCTAGTGCGGGATCATTTAGTTTAGGAACTGAAAAATCCTCTTTTATTAGTTGCCATAATGTCAATTTCTCTTCTGGTAGTTTTTCTTCTTTTACATCTTCATTCATGTTAATTCCCTATCGTTTTTAAATAACTATTATCGTATAAGTATTTTTCTAATAGTTTATAATTTTTATTATCTAACTTATTTTTAAAAATATCTTTTATTTCTTTTGTATCATAATCAATATCTTCTAAAATATCTAATATCTTTTGTGACTCAATGATTTTTTCAAGTTCAAATTTATTATCTTTAAAAATCACGTTTATTTGAGTAGGATGTGAAAATAAATTATGTTTCATTCCTAAAGTATCTTGGTATGCTCCTACGTTAAAAAAGGCTAAAAAGTATTCCTCTTCGTTCAAATTTATATCATGTAAATAAAGCGGTTTATTATTATCAAATTCAATCTCACCATCACTGTCACATGTAATATCCCAAAGACTTGCACTTCTTGTTGGAGTCTTGTTAAGGTGGGTTAATGGCATAACAGGAAACTCCTGATTGATTCCCCAAGAATCTGGAAGTGATTGAAAAATCGAAAAGTTTAAAAGATATTTTTCTTTTATTCTTTTTTCAATTGTTTTTAGTTCTGTATAATCCTTAACCTCGAGTATAAGTATTGCCTTTTTTATAATTAAGTGTGTTAAAACTTCTGAATTACTTCTATCTTGTAAATCAATATAACCTAAATCAAAAAGGGTTAACAATGACTCCATATGCTCCAAACTATCGTGCATATACTCTAATGCTGTTTTTTTAGTCATGTCATTGTACAAGTCATATAGTTCTTTAATTAATGGAGGGTTTGTATCTTTTAATCGTAGGTTTTTTATTTCTAGTTGAGAAGAATATAATTCAAGAACAGGGGTGATTAAAATAGCAGAATTAGCAGCAATAAAACGGCCAGATTCTGTATAAATTTCTGGCTCTTCAACTCCTTTTTGATGAGCAATGTCTTTTAAAATATAAACAACATCATTTGCAAATTCATCCAGTGAGTAAAATCTTGTACGATTAGATTGAGAGTATTCAACCGCTAATCCACCACCTATATTAATTGCTTTTAAATTGGTTGCACCCATATTTTTCAACTCTGCATAAATATGCCCAGACTCTTTTAGCGCTTTTTTAAGTGGTGCTATACTTGTCATGGAAGAACCTATATGAAAGTGAATCATCGTCAAGTATTGAGTCATATTGTTTGATTCTAATATATCAAGTGCATCCAGTATTTCTGTAGAAGTTAATCCAAATTTAGAATCTATTCCACCACTTTTGGCCCAAAGACCACTTCCTGAACTATGTAGTTTTACACGAAGCCCAATACTAGGGCAAGGTAAGTTTGTTTCCTTTGCCACTTCAATAATAGTATTAAGTTCGTTTAAACCTTCAATTGTCAAAGTAACATTATGCTTCATCTCTTGAGCTATAAACCCTAAGTGAATCATCTCTTTGTCTTTAAATCCATTAACAGTAATTGGTGCACCATCGTTATTATAAGCCATTGCAATAATAAGCTCAGCTTTACTTCCAGCTTCTAAGCCATAATTGTATTTAACTGCTTCACTAATAAGAGGTTTTAAAAAACTTGGATATTGATTTACTTTTAAAGGGAAAACCGCATTAAACGTACCTTTATAACCATATTCTTTAATTGATGCATCAAATTTTGAATACAATGTACTGATTTGTTTTTGTATTAAGTGAGGGAATCTAAGAGTTAAAGGTCCCTTAAACCCATCATTTCTGACTTTTTTAACAATATCAATAATTGCAGGTTTACAGGCATGATTTATTTTCACCTTTCCATCATCAATGAAAAAGTTATTATCACCCCAAATATCAATGCCGTAAGTATTCAATTAAAATTCTCCATAACCTAGAGTTAATTCTTCATTTGTCTTGAGATTTTTTACCCAAATGGTGTTGTTCTTGAGTTCATCTTCTCCAATAAGTGCAATGACTGTGGCATTTTGTTTTTGTGCTAATTTAAAATGTTTATTAAAGTTTCGCACGGTGTACTCAACATGTGTTCTATGTGTTTTTCTTTTTTTATTTGCTTTTTTAAATACAGAATCAACGGCTTCTTCACACATTGCACCCATATAAATTAAATCTTCATCTTCTTTTTCAACTTTTATAAGCTCTAACAATCTTTGAATTCCAATTGCAAAACCAACACCTGGAGTTTCTCTACCGCCTAAAAATTCAACCAATCTGTCATATCTTCCACCTGCTGCTATTGTGCTTTGTGCTCCAATATCGTCACTAACAAATTCAAAAGCAGTTTGAGTGTAATAATCTAATCCTCTTACTAAATTGGTATCAATTTCATAATCAACATCATTAAAAGCAAAAATTTCTTTTAATTTTTCAAAGTCGGAGTCACATTTTTCACATAAATTATGTGTAATTTTTGGCGCATCTACTAACAAACTTTGACATTTTTCATTTTTACAATCTAAAACCCTGATTGGATTGGTTTCAATTCTTCTGTCACAATCCTCACAAAGCTGCTCTCTTATATCGCTTAAGTGTCCAACAAGATTATTTCTGTAACTTGGCATACAATCTTTACACCCAAGTGAATTTAACAACAATCTAGACTTTATTCCTAAAGAATCTAAGATATCTTTTATCAACATAATTACATTAGCATCTTCATAAACAGAGCCAATTCCAAAAACCTCACATCCAAACTGGTGGAACTGTCTTAATCTACCTTTTTGTGGTCTTTCGTATCTAAACATTGGGCCATAGTAGAAGTATCGTTGCACACCACCTGCACGATCGAGTTTTCTCTGTACAAAACTTCTAACAACACCAGCTGTTCCCTCAGGACGTAGGCAAACATCATTTTGACCTTTGTCTTCAAATCGGTACATCTCTTTATTTACAATATCACTGCTTTCTCCTACACTTCTTTTAAACAGCGCTGTTTCTTCTAAAATTGGAGTTTCAATATATGAAAACCCATAGTTTTTTGCGATTTTTGAGCAGTTCTCAATAAAATATGTAAATAATTTACTCTCATCGTCTAATATATCATTCATACCTCTAAGGCTTTGAATATTTTTAACTTTACTCATTTATAAATTCCTCTATTTGTTTTGAAATTTCTTCTATACTTAAACTCGCATCTACAAAGAGATGATTTAAGTTTAATAATTTAACAGTCTCTTTTAGTCTGTTTTGAATATCCAATAAATAATCAATTCCTCTGGCTTCTATACTGTCGTTTTCTTTTTGTGAAAGCCTATATTTAAGCTCTTCTGGACTTAATTCTAACAATACTACGTGTGAAGGTAGTGTATTTTGCGTTGCTATTAGGTTAAGAGATGTAACTATTTCAATAGGCATTGAAGATGCGTAAGCAATACCACTTATCATACTTCTGTCACTGATGACCATTTTGTCAATATTTGGTTTAACTACTTCTTCTAAATGCTCAGCTCTATCAGCTAAAAATAAAAACATTTCAGCTACTTTAGATTTTGCTTCTCCGTTTAAAACCATAGACCTAAGTCTTGTCCCAATTTCAGTACCCCCAGGTTCTTTTGTAAAAACAGCACTGGGATAATTTTTATTTAAAATATCAAGTTGAGTTGATTTTCCAGCTGTGTCTATACCTTCAATTACTACATACATTTTACAATTTCCTTTGGGACTAAGTGTTCAAATTTACCATCAAACTTAATGATTTCACGAACAATAGTTGAACTTACAAAAGCATTTTCCAGTGTAGGCATTAAATAAACGGTTTCAATTTTTGGGTTTATTGATGAGTTTGCATAGCCCATTTGTAATTCAAACTCAAAATCACTAACAGCTCTTAATCCCCTAATAATCGTGTTAATCTCCAGTGATGATGCTAAATCAACCAATAAAGTATCAAAAGGTTTAATAACAAGACCAGACAAACCTGTTGTTGCAGCTTTTACAAACTCAACTCTTTTGTTTAGATCAAACATTGGTTTTTTAGATTCACTAATTGCAACTGCAACTATAACTTCATCAAAAATATTTAATGCACGTTTGATAATATCCATATGTCCTATTGTAATAGGATCAAAGGTACCACTGTATATAGCTCTTTTATATGATGCTACTTCATTCTGATTTTTTTTCATTATCCATCCCATCTTTCATATAAATTATTTTTAATTTTAAGTAAATCATACCATTTCCCAATTAGAAAATTTTCCATATCTTCTAATGTTTGTTGTTTAGAATAGTACCCTAAAACAGGCGGTGCGATATGTACTCCAAGCATTGATAACTTATGCATATTCTCTAAAGATATTGCATTAAATGGCATCTCTCTAGGTGCTAATATAATATTCTTTTTTTCTTTTAGCATTACACTAAATGCTCTTGTAATGAGACTATCACTAATACCAACTGCACATTTTGCCAAAGTATTTTGTGAACATGGAAGTATAATCATAGCATCTGCTCCAAAAGAGCCAGAAGCAATGGGAGCACTAATTGTTTTATCATTATAAACGGTTACATTTTTACTTTTAAATTGTGTGATTTTGATGTTGTTTTCAAGCTTTAAAGCTATTTTTGCACTTTTTGAAAAAACAACAAATACATCTATATCTGTTGGAAGGTTATCAATAAATTTTAAACTTAAATTGACACCACTAGCACCAGTAATTGCGATAATTAACTTCACTTCTAAACCTTGTATTTTCTTTATTAATTTATAGGATTTTATCCAAAAATAGCTTTTTTTTCAAATTGTATAATAATAAATCCCTCTACATAATAAATTAGTGCCATCAATGTACCAAATAATAGACATTTCTTAAGTTTGGATTAATATAGTATGTGTTAACATTTCGTATAGCAATTATAAATAAGAGTTTAATAATTAGTATAATATAATTATTAAATTGAAACATTCTGTTAAAGGACAAAAAATGAAAAAGATAGTTAGTTTTGTTAGGATTAACAATAATAATCCAAGTTATATAGAGTTACAAACGAATGGAATCAATAATTATGTAAGTGAACATAATATAGTTTTAACAGAAGAAATTACAATTGAAGTTAATGTTCCTAGCGAAGAGGGTAATATTACAAATTTATTAAAAAATTGTAATGAATCTTGTACAGTTATTGTTTATGATTTAAATGTATTTGGAAGAACTACAGAAGTTATTTTGGATCATATTAATTATTTGTTAGATCACAAAGTACGAATTATATCAGTAAACCAGAACTTAGATTTAATAGGTAAAGATGATATGTTAACTCAGATGATTTTAGGTGTTGTAAAAATGACTATTCGTTTAGAAAAAGACTTAATGAGCTTAAGAACTAAAGAAGCATTAACGGCAAAAAAAATAGAAGGTATTCATTTAGGCAAACCAAAAGGTACTATTCAAAAATCTAAGTTTGATAAACAAAGAGATAAAATTGAAGAACTATTAAGTGTAGGTTTATCTGTTAGAAAAATTGCAAAACTATTAGGATATAACAATCATATTGGTTTAAACAATTATGTTAAAAAAAGAAATATAAGGGCTAGTATAGATGCTTTGCCTCTGGAAATAGCTAGTTAAACTAAAATTAGTTATTTGTAAGAATCTTCTCATTTCCCACTTTGAAATTTTAAAGTGGGTTTTTATTTTTAATTACTCTCATTTTTTATTTTTTTAATGTACCTGTATACTGATGGTTCAGACATAGATAGTTTGTTTGCTGCTTCTTGCACGGAACCTCTTAACATGAATACTCCATACTTATGCAGTTGGGATATTATATTTGTTTTCTCTTCTATAGTCATTCTATCAGGTGTAATTCCACACTCGTTAACAACAGAATCAATTTTATTTAAAGTTAATTGTTGCGAATCACTTTGCAAGTTTTCTTTTACCTCGGGAATAGCGCTTGTTACTCTATGATTTTTAAAATTTGGTAGAAATGAAGAAATGAGTGAGAAAGATTTCTCAACTTCTGAATAGTCTGAATTTAAACAAAGTGCGCCTACCACATCATTATTATTATCTCTTATAAAAAAAGTAGATGAATATAAAACTTTACCATCAATTGTTTTTGAATTATAATTACAAATAAACTGGTTATGAGCTTTTGATTCATTTATTAGAAAGTCCAATGCTAAGTCTGTGATGGAATCTCCTACAGCTCTATTACTAAGGTGCCCATTTACGATATGTACAATTGACTCATGTATATTTGTAAAATCATGTATTAATATTTCTGTGTTGTCACCGATTACTTTACTTAAAAAATCAGCTACAGGTATAAATTTTTTAACTTCTATATTCATAGTTTACCTTATTAATGATTGCTATTTAAAAAAATATTATAGGTAAAAATGATAAATTTGTCAATTCATGATAAAAACTATTTACAATGATAATAAATTATTATATAATGAAAAAATAAAAAGGATGAAAATGAAAACAATCGAATCAAAAAATGCTCCAAGTGCAATAGGCCCATACTCACAAGCAGTTGAATTAAACAATTTTATCTTTGTATCAGGACAGCTTCCCCTTGATGCAAAAACAGGCAAATTTGCTGGCACTGATATTACATCACAAACTATTCAATCTTTGGAAAATACAAAGTATATTTTAAAAGAAGCTGGCTTGGAAATGAAAAATATTGTTAAAACTACAATTCTTTTAAATGATATTAGTGATTTTGCTGTTGTAAATGAAATATATGCAAAATATTTTAGTGCCCCTTATCCTGCTCGAGCTACATATGAAGTATCAAGATTACCATTAGGTGCTTTAATAGAAATAGAATCAATTGCTGGTAAATAGATTTTAGGGAGAAGGTTATGAAAAAAGATATTGTTATTGTTGGTGGTGGAATTGTTGGATTAATGAGTGCATACAGTTTAAGTAATAGTGGAAGAAAAATTACAGTTATTGATAAAAATGATTTTACCAATGGTGCTTCTTTTGGAAATGCTGGACTGTTATCAGCTTTTGGTAAAAATCCATTAAGTGCACCAGGTGTTTTATTTGATACCTTAAAACTAATGTTAAAAGGTGAATCTCCAGTTAATTTACATCCTACGATAGATTTGAAATTGTATAAATGGTTGTTACATTTTGTACGTAATAGTTCCTCTTCAAGATTGAAAAAAACGCTATTACTCTTCGAAAGGTATGGACAAATAAGTTTGGATCTTTATTCAAAGATGACGAATGAAGATGAAATGGATTTTCATTATTGTCAAGATGGATTACTTATGGTTTATACAGAAGAAAAGAGTTTTGAAAAAAAATTAAAACTTTGTGATGATAAAAATAAATATGAAATCCTTTCCACACAAAAGACAAAACAGTATATGCCTTTTTTAAATGATAAAACAGTAGGTTCCATCTTATTGAAACAAAATGGACATCTTGATCCTACTTCTTTAATGAATGAATTAAAAAGAGTATTAATTAATAAAGGAGTGGAGTTTATAACAAATGAAGAAGTTCAAAGTTTAAAGTTTTCCCAAGGAAAAGTATCACAAATTCACACAAGTAAATCAAAATATGAGGCTTCGGTTTTTATTCTTTCCACCGGAGCCAATGATAGTTTGGCAAAACAAGCAAAGAACAATTTTTTGATGACACCTGCAAAAGGATATAGTATTACATTTGAAATGCAAGAATCATTGAAACCAAAAACATGTGCACTGTTTGCTGATTTATTTATTGCAATGACTCCTCGAAAACATGACGTAAGAATGACGTCAAAACTTGAACTAGGAACTTCCAGTGAACAAGTAGTTAAAAAACAAATTGAAAGTATTCATCATAATTTGTCTTTATATACAAACCCTT
>Ga0105351_1001366_pt1 | contig 11169 bp, 11 predicted proteins | sample EN4Hudsemesocosm_FD_83662 | JGI IMG/M metagenome (GOLD analysis project Ga0105351, IMG submission 83662) | Methane-oxidizing microbial communities from mesocosms in the Hudson Canyon - EN4B Hudson Canyon | ecosystem: Environmental > Aquatic > Marine > Cold seeps | place: Hudson Canyon... | reverse complement strand
TGGTACTTTCTATTGTACCTACAATATTTGAATAAAAAAATATAAATGAAATTATACATATTCAAAACAGGTTAAATAATAGACCTCGTAAAGTTCTTGAGTATAAAACTCTAAAGGAGTTTAACAGGATAATTTTAAAAGTGGGTACAAATAGGTAGAAATTAATTTTTTTGACATAAAAAAAGCCAGACACAAACACTCAAACAAGTGATTGTATCTGGCTTCTTAATGGTACGCCTGACAGGATTTCATTTGATAAACTACTAAATACCACCTAATACCATAAATACACCACTTTAAGTTTTAGAAAGATAGAAAATAACCTTAAATAGTCGTAATAAATGGCACCCAGTTGTCACCTAGATTATTTACTTTATAAACAGAGAATTTAGAATCTTAAAACCATTAGGCTATAGTAAAATGTTTAAGTAGAAGAAATTAAAAACCTGCCTTCTTTTTAAATTTATTACCTGAAAATATTACGTCAAATTTATATTTTATTGCATTGTCTAAATATCTACTTTTTTCTTCATCTTCATATTTACTTGAATATCTTCCTGATTTGCTATTAATTTCCCAAATACTACCAACCAATTCCATTTCACCACCAATTCGGGCAGGCATTCCATTTGTTAATGTAGGATGTCCATTTTTATCTTCTTCATTTTCAACACCTATACAGAGAAACCCTTCTTCATCTATTAACCAAATATACTGTTCATTATCTTCAAGAGTTTCAAATTCAAAACCATTATCAACTTTAAAATTAGCCCTAGCTTTCTCTATATTATTTATTGTGTTATCTTTTATTTCTGAAGGTTTAATTTGTAGAGGAATTTTAGGGTGTCCAAATGTTAAATCAAGGTTTTCTTTACTAGATTCTTTTTTAATAAAATAACTTATAATACCATCTAAATAGTTTTCTTCTTTTTCTTCTAATATATCTGTTGAAGTAAGATATCCCATTTTAGTTTCTGAATATAATTTGAGAATATCTTTTATGTCAGCACTCCCATTATCATAAGATAAATATTCTATAAATACCTGACCTTGATCAATATCTGTAGCATCAAATAATAATTGGAAACTTTTTTTACCTTCAGCGATGGCAATAGCACTCCACATATATTTAGGCAATGCTTTTGTTAAGACTTCTTCTTTTTCATGTATTTTTTCGTTTAATAAAGCGTTTTTTAAATCTGCATTTTGTTTTATTGAAATATCCCATACTATATCGTTCATTAGTTGTTTAAAATTCTCAATTTCTTCTTTATTAGTATCCGACAATGATTCAGCAAAAACTTTCAAAGTTTCTGTAAGAGCCAAACAAGTATTTTTTATTGGAGTATATGGAATTCTAATTTTGTGATATAATCCTATAATTAAAGTATCCACATCATAAATTTCTTCCTTATGATTGGCTCCTGTTTCACTATTATCATCAAGCATAACCCTAAATATATCTTTATCATAATGCATTCTAGTAAATGGTCCATATCTATCATCATGAACATATATTTTATTAAGACCATGTGAGACTAAGTTACTACTACTCTTTTCCATGGAGTATCCTAATACTGTCACCGCATGAACACCTTTTATATCTGCCTTACCCTCTTCAGAAACAGAAACTCCTAATATTATAGGTATTTTACTTGAACAATATGCAAAAATAGCTTCTTGTAATCTCTCTTTTTTTTCTTTTTGTAATTGAAAATATTCGGGTAAAAGATTATATTTTCTCAAACTTCTACATATCATATCTGTAGAAAGTCCATTACTTGGAAACTCCCGTGCATAACCATTTGAATCTGGATAAGCACTTTTAGTAATTTCACTTGAAGAAGGAACTGAGGTGTGAGTTATATTTGGATGGGCATGGTAAAAAGACCATAGGGACGTTGTAGCACAGGCAGAAAGAACTTTATCTTGTTCTTTAAATGCTACAGAATTGATTTTTAACTTAATACCAAATAATGATATATTATATTCTTTTAGAATATAATATCTTTCTAATCGTTCATTTTTATCATCGCAAAATGATTTTAAACATACTTTAGATAGAAAAGTTTTTGGGATAGGTTTGATTACAATAAAACCTAAATAGTTTTCATTACTAATTAAGGATTGATTTAAGTTAAGTGCAGAAGAAAACTCATCTTTTAACTCATTTAGCTTTTTTGCTTCACCTTTATACTTAAAAAAGTGAACCCTTGAAGTTACTTTTTTATAAGTAGGGAAACAATTGACATAATAAGAAGAAAAATCTTCAATATAATTCTTATCTATATATTCATTTTCATAAACATAAAAAATATTTTCATCTTTAGATAAGTCTTTTAAATAATTGTCAATATATGTTATCTGTTTCTTTTGTCTGACATATGTAAAATTTGTATTTGTTTGATGGGAGAGATAAGCACAAAAATTATCTACTGTATAATTAAATATTCCATAAGAGCCGCTCAAAGATTAGCCGATTAAAGTGAAAAAGTTTGGTAATATTTTTCATTTGACATTACCATTGATTTTCTTTCTTCTCTTCCTTTGCTAACTCTGTGTTCAATAATTTTTCTTTCTTTATCCCAAAAATCTTTATCTAGAACTTTTTTATCTGCACCTTGAGTGATACTTTTAAAACTTCCATATTTTGATGTTAGTGACATTTTTTCCCTTTATTGATTGAGTATTAATATTCTCTATAGTTATTTTACTAAATACATTAATTAGATTAAGCTGAATTATAAAATATTTAGTAAAATAACTTAAATCTATTACAAATGGTAACAAACTAATATTACTTTAATGGACGCGGATTATATCATAGTCATTATTAAATACTCATAATAAAAGATTTCATGTATTTTAATGGCTGGATTCGAGATTTATCATCTATTTATATCATACAAGTTTGGATTAGAATTCATCAAATATTTCTAATCTCCTTTGCTTTTTAATACAAAAATCATAAATCAACTCTTCCATATATTTATCAAACCTTATTTTTCTAATTTCATAATGTAAATATTTCAAATATCCTATCCATATATCAGAAATTAGTTTTTTTATAAAAAATTCTTTTTTCTGATACTGTTTTAAAAACCTACTTTTTAATTGAATATTTTTTACTTCTAATTCTCTATAAAAATATTTAATATTCTTATCTAACTTAACCATGGAGACTTCTTGTCTATATAAATCACCATTACTTCCAAAACTCTCTTCAAAACCTTCCTTTTCATAGGTTTTTAAATTAACAACATGAATCCATTGAGTTGTAGGTTTATTATCTTTAACATAATATATCAACCTTTCACTCTCATACTCTTCACTTCTTAAAATAGATTTCCTAAACAGTGAAGCAGTATAAAATAAAAAGTTTTTTAAATCTTTAACACTTGGAGATAATTGTATATCTTTTACTTTATTTCTAACCATTGATAATAGTTTATTGTTGGTTCTATATAGAATATGCTTTTGGATTTTGCAATTAAAAAAATCTTTTGAAAACTGTTTTATTCTAATACCTAATTTTGAAAATACAGAATGTTCTTTTGTAGGCTCTTGCATATATCGTTCTTTCAATATATTTTTATAAAAATACCTAATTAAATTTAACTTTGAGTTTTTCTGTTTTGTTAATAGTTTAAAATAGACTCCCTCTTTATCTTTACACCCTGTTCCTTTAATATAATATTCTTTTTCAACTTGCTTTAATGTGAGCTTTTTATATTTATTATTTACCCTTATTTTAAAATCATTAAACAGTCTTTTTATATGCTTCAGACTATACTCTGTTATAATCAATTCAACTCTTCCAATATCACATTTTTTCTTTGCAAGAACCAAACTTTTAATATAGTGTTCTAAATCCATTTTACTATTTAAAATATCTATATTGTGACTATGTAGATTTAACTCATCTGATAAATCAAATAACCTAACATACTGTTTATTCAATCTATTACCTTGCATTTTAAATTGGTTTATATGGTGATGATAGTTTTTTAACTGCTCATACTGAAATTTTATATGTCTATCAACCTCTTTAACAGTTGTTACATTTTTTGGAATATTATATTTAGGAAGAATAGTTCGAGTTGGAAATATAACAATCTTTTTATCCAATACTCTATGTATAGAGTTTATTTCATTATTAATAATTGCAGACTTAATTTTATCCTTGTATGAATTTACTTCTTCAAGGGTATATTTTCTATTCTTACTTGTTAATACTATATTTTTTGCATAATCTGCTTGTTTCAATTTTTTAGCAAAATATACATCTTCTGCTTCATTTATATAATCATTTAATTTCATTTAATTTTTCCAAACCTAACTTTTTACATTCCTTATATTATTAAATAAACAAGAGCTTTCAAATTTTTAAACTGCAAGTTCATAAATTTTTATTAGCAGGATAGATGAACTCGTCACAAACACAGTTTGACAGGGGAAAAACTAAAAACAAAACTCCAATTATAGGCAAATAATTTTATTTTTTTGAAAACCTAAAACTATTACTTATAATCTTTATCAGATACAAGTCAAAGGATTTTTATGAATACTATTACTCTTAATAAAAAAAATCTTAAAAGGTTTATTATCGTTTTCAAGAACGTCTTATATTTGAATATTTTAGATATTGATATTCTTGTGATTGATAGTATAAAGAAGAAGCTCAAATTTGCTTACATAGAAATGAAATCTACTAATTCCAAAGCACAAACCATAACTTTTACAACTGATGAGTTAAGAACCTTTAAACATCTATCAAAAGAGTTTGTTAATATTCATAAAAACAAAGAGGAAAATCTTTCTAATCAATCAAACTTTGACAAGTATCTAAAAAACTTCCAAGGATTAGATAATAATGACAAATGAAATACTTAAAGAAGAATATTTTTCAACGCTAGAGTATTATAAACAATTAGACTCAAACCAACAAAATCAATATATAGTTAGACTAAATGAAGTGAAAGAATTAAAAAATAAAGCTATTAATAATACAGTTTCTTCTATATCTAAAAAATACCTATTAAAACAATCTCACACAAAATTAAAAACTGTAAAACAAGAGATTTTAGAACAAATTAAAGATAACAATATTGAAAAATATAAAGCAGAGGTTGAAAAACTTCAAACTATTTTTAAACAAAAAGAATTTACTCAAAAAGAAAAACAGCATTTAGTTAAAAAAACTGCTTCAATCAATGGTTTTGATTATAAACAATTTATGATTTATATTAAAGAAAATTCAAAGCTATTTAGTTCAACAGTAATGAGTGATATAGAATCATTATTTAGTTTGAGTTAATACTATGAAAAGAAAAATTGCTGTTTATTTACAAGAGGATGAATATATAAACCTTCAAAGATTAGTGAAACGTCAAAATAAAACAATTACTGCATATTGTAAAGAAAAAATCTTCAATATTAAAAAAGAAGATGAAAAGGACTTTTTAAAGAAACACATACTAAGACAGTTCGAAGATCTATTATACTTATTAATTTCACAACATGATATATCAAAATCAAACATCAGCAAAGATTCACTAAAACAAATAACCTCTTATGCAATTCATATTGGTAATTTAAAAGCAAAAAACAATAAACAGCTAAAACAACAAAGAGGTATTGAACATGATTATAGATCATTATTTCAAACAGTTAATACAAATGTCATAAACTCATTAGTTTTACAAGTCAATAAAGAGCCTGATGACAAGAACAAGGTTTTTATCTTAGCTTCATATATAAATAGAATTAAAACTCTTCTAAGAGGTTCTAATGAAAAAGTTTAAATTAAAAAAATCAGTCAATGAAGAATCATTACAACCAATAGTTAAAGTCACACAAGATGAAGAAAATAAAGACAAACACTATTTCGATAAATCAAAATGGGGATTGATTAATTATTTAAAATCAGAAGCCAAAGAAGGAAGAGTAAAACTCTATGAAAGTGGCAATATTGCAGAGGAAGATGGATTAAAACATATTATTATTTCTCCTTGTAAAATCTCACGTTGGGAAAAAATGAATAATGAAGAAAAACTTCAAATAAGAGACTCTTTTATTTCAAAATTAGAACAAGACTTTAACAGTAAAAACTATTTAATTGCCATTGAAGAAAAACCAAGGAAAGGTGTCTTAATGGAACATTATCACCTTGTAATTTCATCTAAAATACCCACTGAAAAAGCTTTCAAAGTAAATTATAAAAAGGCTTTAATGACAAACTACATTGAAAACTTTACCCATAAAGATACAAGAGTTAAACTTGGAGTTAAGACCTTTAATGAAATAAAAGAAAATAAGGTTTTAAAAATTAAAGATTTTTATGAAAAGAAAAAGGAATCAATGATTGCAAAAGATGGAATAGACACTTTATATGCAATTTCAAAAGGTATCTTTGAAAATAAATCCGATTGTTTAAAATTTAACAGAACACAAAAGTATTATATATTACAACATAAGAATAATCTACTAACTGATGTATTCTCAATTAGACAATCAATGAGTAAAACCCTTATTCATATTCAAACGATAAATGACTCCATAAAAAATATAAAGGTTTATAAAAATTCTTTATCAAAACAGTATTTAAGAGAATTATCTACATATAGAAACAACTGCTTTAATTCACTAAAAGACTTTACCCTATATTCAAAATATGAACACAGTTTTTTTACAAAACTGCAACAACATAAATTAAAAAATGGAACTATTACCCAAGAAAATTTTTTAGTATCCATCGCAAGATCCAAAAGTTATTGGAAAGATAAAGAGTCTCGCAAAAGAAGGATGGTTGAGCATGATTTAGCACTAAGACAAGAATTCACAAACAAACAAATTAGAAATATTGAGTTTGAGATAATATCATTACTTGATAATAAGGAAAATCAAAAACTAATAAATACTCATTTTAAATCAACCATCAATATAAAAAAATATCTACTTTCTAAGAACTCTTTACAAAAAGCGACCCAAGAGGAAATCCTATCAAAAAAACTAGATATTTTTAGTCAATATTTCAAATTTATACAACATGAAATTAAATCAAAGAAGGGAAATTTAAAAACATCACAAGACTTTGACCAACCTTCTTTGCAATAAGATTAATATCTATTCCAATCCATATAGTATTTTTGGAAAATATTTTATTCTTATTTTGATAGAATGTTTTGTAATTAAATAGAATTTAAACTAGACTATAAGGTATCTAATGGAACTAATGACTACACATAGACACAGAACACTTAAAAATCTTTCCAAAGAAGAAGATGTTGCATATATAGTTTATAATTTTGAAACGAAAAAATTTAAAAAGTTTAACAACATTAATAAATTAAATTCAAAGTTTTTTGAAGCAAGTCAAAATTTTCAAGTTAATAATGAAATTCTTATCTTTATCAAAGATATGTGTCTTGAAAATATTTCTGATAACTTAAAAATTAAAGAAGCTATAAATACCAGTAGCTTTACAGTCTCTGATTTTGTTAGAGACGAATTACTAAAACTTATTTTTAACCATCCTTCATATAATTTTGTTGATAAAGAAATCAATATAATTCAAAATATACAAAAGTCAATGAAAGCTAAAAATACAACTCAAGCAACAAAATATTACAACAATATATTAAGAAGGCTAAAATATACAAGAATTGACATTTTAGAGAAATCAAAGGAAGAAAAGACAGAAGACTTTAAAATTGCAATTCAAATAAGAGATAAAAGGCGAAAAAACAAACGATTTAATGCCATGAAGAAGAGTGACTTTGAAAATTTTGACATAATTCTCTAATTTTATAAATTTTACTATCATTAGCTTACCCCATAAACTTTTTAACTAAATGATCTTATAAACCATACCGTTCAAGACATAACAAATAATTCAAAAACTAACCCCATAGATTTTTTAATAGAAAATCAAAAGATTAAATCAACCCCATAGATTTTTGTTTTCTCGTTATTACCCACCCCATAGATTTTTCATAATTTAATTTATTTACCCCATAGACTATTACTATACAGTAGCCTTTTGTTAATTTTCTATTCCTGATAAACTTCTCTCATCAAACAACACAAAGGATAAAAAATGACAATCTCAAACATTGCATCAACTCTAAAATTAACAAAAGAGGTATTAAACCTTACCTCTTCAAAAATAGAAAAAGGTTTCAAAATCATTCAAAGTAATTCTGTTGAAAAAATATTTTCATTAACAAAAAAGAATTTACATAAGAAACATATCTCTTCATGGATATATAGAACCTTGTGTCTTACAAAATATAGTAAAGACCAAGAACTACATAATAAAATTGAAAGATTAAATAATATTCATACGGATTCTTATTTATACAATTTTACAAGAAATAAAAATAGAGATATTATAAATGTTGATTCTTTTTCAGATGACAGTGATACAAAAAGATTTGTATTATTTCCATACGGTGGAGGAAAACAAAATCATAAATCAACTCAACAAAAAATTGTTAATAATTTACTAATCAATAACCCTCACCACTATAAATCATATTACGAACCATTTCTTGGAGGATTTGGTTCTGTCTATAATTCACTACCTCTTTTAATTAAGAATGGAGTGAAAAATATACACTTATCTGATGTTAATCCTTCAATTATAAACATTTATAGACAAGTTCAAAAAAACCATAAACAAGTTCAAAGACATCTAGCATCAATTGATTTAGAATATTTAAGAACTCATGAAAAACTTTACCCTACTTCTAAAAAAGAAGGTAAGGAGTGGTTTAAAAGAATTAATGATGAATTTAATGAACTTGAAATTAAAAAAAGAATGAACCCAAGAAGAGCTGCATTATTCTTATATATTCTTCATAATGTTCAAGGTGGAATGATTAACTTTAATATGAAAACAAAACTTAACTCATCAAGTTTTTGTTTTTGTGAAAAAAAGTTAAAACAAGTTCCTCTGATGATTAATAAAGTTGAGATTTTTAACAAAATCTTTAATCTTGGAAATATCAAGTTCTCTATTACAAGATTTGAAACAGTTAATAAAAAAATCAGTAATGATTCGACTTCATTAGTCCTTTTTGATCCTCCATATATAAGATATGAAGAGGTGTCAAGTTCAATAGACTTTTTAAATTGTAGTTTTAATTATGGCATAAGTGATTTTAACCATAGAGGCTTACTAAATAAAATCAAAAATAGTAAATATTCATTTGTTTATTACAACAATCATAATCCTCATTTAGAGAACTACTCAAATAGAGAAAAATTTAATTATGACAAAAAAGAAGTGATTTATAAAAATGGAACAGTAGGTAAGAAAAGTGTTGAAATTTTGATGTATCAAGATAGAACCAAACTATCAATAAAACCTATTAATAACTGTAACTATACCTCATTTAAAACCAAACAAGCTTCATAATAAAGGAGAGAAGATGAATATTAATTTCGAAACATTAAAATTAATTCCACAAGTATTAAAAATACTTCAACAAGTTTCTACAAAACTTAATGAGGGTGTTGAAAAAAAATGGTTATCAACACTAGAGACATCAATCTATTTGGGTTATTCAAAAGATTCAATTGACTCAATGGTAAAAAAAGGTGAGTTCATTTCTGGAATTCACTATTACCAAAAGTCAAGAAAGAGAATGTTTGATAAAGAGTCTTTGGATATGTGGGTAATGGGACTTACCAATAAAGACAACCAAATTGAAAAAAACTTGGACTACACGATAGAGGAAATAATTTCTTCTATCGCTGCTTAGTTAAGTGCTTTTTATCTACAAATGAACTATACTCATAATGTATTTATGGTTGATTTGTGGTTACCACTTAAAAGGAGATAACACAATGAAACTATACGTTAAAAAATCAACTAATAAACAAGGAATAAAAGAGACTTTGTGGATTGACTTCACTCACAATGGTGAAAGATATAGAAAGTCTTTAAAACTTGAAAACACCTCTGCAAATAGAAGAATTGCGGAAACAAAATTAATACCAACATTACAATATAAAGTTGTAAGTGGTGAGTTCTTTAAAAACACAAAAAATGAAATTCCAACGGTTAATGAATATATTAAGAGATCTTTTGAATTAAGAAAAGGGGAGAGATGTTCATCTACAATATATGCTCATGGGAAAAATTATGACAAATATATAAAATCTGTCTTTGGAAATAAAAAACTTGATAAAATTACAAGCAGTGATTTTACTATTTGGCAAAATAATCTTCAAGAAAAAGAACATTTGGCAAAAGCTACAATTTTAAAGATTAGAAGTTCTATTAATAGTATGTATGAAGACGCTATTGAAGAAAATATTGTCAAGTTTAACCCAATAACAAAAGTTAAAAAATTAAATGAGACAGAAAAACCAAAAGTTAATAGAATTAAATTAAAACCTTTTAATAAAGAGGAAATCAGTAAAATTCTTAACACAGCTAAAGCTCAAGATAGAAATATGTTAGCGACATTCTTCTTTACTGGTCTTCGTGCATCTGAATTAATTGGATTACGCTGGGACTCAATAAATTTTACAAATAAAACTATCACTGTAAGAGAACAAATTGTAAATGGAAATCACAAAAGTATTCTGAAAACGACTAAAAGTAGAAGAATCGTTCCAATTATAAAAACGTTACTTCCTTATTTAGAAGAACAATACAAAATAACTGGTGATAAAGAATCTCATGTATTTCTAACTCAAAGGTCAAATAAACACTATCACAGTGCAGGAAGAGTTAGAGAACAAATTTGGGTTAAAATATTAGAGTCTTCAAATGTTGAATATAGAAATCTACACCAAACGAGAGGGACGTTTATATCAACTTTAATTGCTAATGGCGAAGATATAACTTATGTTAGTAAAATTGTAGGACATGAGAATGTTAAAGTGACATTAGAGAAATACTCTGAATATATTCCCGTTAAGAATGAAAATTTTGGTGAATGTTTTGGAAAAGTATAGACACTGAATGTCACCGATATGACACCCAAAGATGTTTGGTAGTGTAGAAACCCTTTAAATTGGGGTTTCAACTACAATGGTACGCCTGACAGGAGTCGAACCTGTAACCGCCGGGGCCGAAACCCAGTGCTCTATCCAGTTGAGCCACAGACGCGTTTAAAGAGGTGGAATTATATCAGCACTTATCTAAAAGTTTCA
>Ga0105351_1001364_pt1 | contig 11179 bp, 5 predicted proteins | sample EN4Hudsemesocosm_FD_83662 | JGI IMG/M metagenome (GOLD analysis project Ga0105351, IMG submission 83662) | Methane-oxidizing microbial communities from mesocosms in the Hudson Canyon - EN4B Hudson Canyon | ecosystem: Environmental > Aquatic > Marine > Cold seeps | place: Hudson Canyon | collected... | reverse complement strand
TGAGTTTAAAATTTTTAATAAAAAGTATAAATTCTATGCCAGTGATATCCTATATAACTGAAGTTATGCACTATTATACTAAGGTTACTATGGGAGATATTATTGTTGCTTTTTTAATTATTGGTTTTTTTATATTTTTAAGTAAGAGAATTTTACCTTTTACTAAAACAAAGTTAAAAAGTAAATTAAAAAGTAAATATGGACAAAATGGTGCTATAACGTATGAATATATACGAGATAGTGTATCTTTACCTTTAACAGTAGTTAGTTATATATTTGCAATTCAATTGTGTTTGTCTCTTCTTATAGATAATACTTCGGTTTTAAGTAAAACAACTCCTTGGTTTAATACTGCTTATTTAGCGATTTTTACACTTTTATTATATGCTTTTTTAAAAAATGCAATACATTTTTATGCAGATAGTTTATTTGCAAAGTACCCAAATGTAAGAAAAGAGATGATAGATTTTCTACTTCGAATTGGAAAAGTTATTGTTGTATTGTTTGTATTGCTGTTTTTATTCATGCAATTGGGGTTTGATATACAAGCAATTTTAGCCTCACTTGGAATTGGTGGTATAGCTGTTGCCCTTGCTGCTAAAGATACGTTAACAAACTTTTTTGGCTCCCTTAATATTATTACAGATAACTCTTTCTCACAAGGGGATTGGATACAAGCAGGAGAGATTGAAGGTACGGTCGTTGATATTCGTATGCGAACCACAAGAATAAGAACATTTGCAAATGCAATGATCACAGTACCCAACGCACAGCTTGCCAATACTTCTATTTTAAATTGGTCTAAAAGAAGAGTAGGAAGACGTATAAAAATGTCTTTAGGTATCACATACAGTAGTAAAATGGAAGATATTCAGCAATTGGTTGTTGACATCAAAGAGATGTTAACAAACCACGAAGGAATAGCAACTGCAAAAATTCAAATTGATGATAAAGAGAAAAAATCAAATTTATTAAAAAAAGAAGATTTGATTGGAGTAAAAAAAACTCTTTTAGTTTATATAGATGAGTATGATAGTAGCTCTATTAATATTTTGATTTATTGTTTCTCAAAAAGTCCAAATTGGGAAGATTGGTTGGAAATCAAAGAAAATGTAATTGTTAGACTTCATGAGTTAGTTTTAAAAAATAACTGTGATTTTGCATATCCAACGCAGTCAATAATAGTACACAAGGATAATCAAGAAAATTAAATAACAGTCACAATTATGTAACAACTGTTATTAGGTTACATAAAAGTTACAAACTATGATAAATGTTTAAAGAAAATAAGTGTAAAATAATTAAATTATATTTAAATGAAATATTAAGAATTGGATGCTAATGAATTTTGTACCACAAGAACAAAATAGTTTTGATGAAATATCAAGTAGTAGTACGTTTTCTATTGAAGATAAAATTACTCTTTCTATAAAAGCTACTAATAAACTGTTTAACATGCATGTTGATGATATTTTCCACAGTGAAATATGTTCAGAAGTTTTTATTTATGATAATATTCGTAACGATGTATGTATTACTAATTCTGTACATTGTAGTATCGATAAATCTGATGATATCCCTTTTGAAAAATTGCAGTACTTATCTCCTGAACAAACAGGACGAGTGAACCAAGTTACAGATTATAGAAGTGATTTGTATTCCTTTGGAATTGTGTTATTTAAGTTGTTTACACATAAGTATCCTTTTGATTATAATGACCCAATTAAATTAGTGCACTCTCATATTGCGCAAAAACCACCGTTTGCTGCAAGTTATAATGAACAAATCCCTACTTCTTTATCTTTAGTGATAAATAAACTTTTAAACAAAGATCCAGATGACCGATACCAAAGTGCGAGTGGTTTGTGTTTTGATCTTGAACAGATTTTAGATCAATTAAAAACAGACGAAATAAAAGAGATTATATTAGCGACAAAAGACTTCTCTCATAAACCTATTATCCCTCAAAAAGTATATGGAAGAGTAGAAGAAGTAAAAATAATAAAAGAACTGTATCACAATGTGGTACAAACAAATCAGAAAGAACTTTTAAATATATCAGGATACTCAGGTATTGGTAAAACTACACTTATTCAGCAAATATACAAATCAATAAAAATTGATGATGGGTATTTGTTAAAAGGAAAGTTTGAACAGTATAAAAATGAAATACCCTATTATGGATTAAATGAAGCCTTAGGCGAATTTATAAACTATATTCTACTTGAAGATGAAAACAAAATAAATAGTTTTAAACAAAAAATCAAAGAGACTTTAGGCGAAAATGTTAAACTCATGGCAGAAATAATACCTGAGTTAAATTATATAATTGATTCAAGAATGGAAGTTACAACTTTAAGTCCTCAAGAGAGTCAAAATAGATTTAACCTTACATTTCTGAATTTTGTAAAATTAATTTGTGATTTTGAAGGAAGTATTGTTTTATGCTTAGATGATATGCAATGGGCAGATTTAGCAACGATAAAAATGATTGATAATATTATGAATGATAATAATATTAATAACATACTAATTATTTTATCGTATAGAAGTAACGAAGTGAAAAAAACACATCCCCTGTTTTTAATGATTGAAGATTTAAACAGTAAAAAAATAAGAAATACTGCTATAAAATTAAAACCTTTGTTAAGTAGCGATATTAATGGAATGTTAAGTGAAACTTTAAATATATCAAATGATGAGGTTTCTGAGTTAAGTAAATTGATAAAAGAAAAAACAAATGGAAACCCATTTTTCACCAAAGAATTTATCTATAGTTTATATGATGAAGAAATGTTATATTTTGACAATGATACATTTAAGTGGAACTGGGATTTAAAAAAAATAAAAGAAAGAAATATTACAGATAATGTAGTAGATTTAATTCTAAAGAAAATATCTTACTTAAGTGAAGAAACAGTTGAAGTCTTGAAATTTGCCTCTTGCCTTAGCAAGATACAAACAGAAAAAATGTCACGTATCTTGCAGTTAAGTGAAAATATTATAAAAAAAGCAATACATGAAGCAATCGAGATGGGTATTTTACTGCCAATTTTAAGTAAAAATGATACAACAAGACAATATAAATTTACGCATGATAAAGTTACAGAAGCACTGAACTTTTTAATGAGTGATGAAGAAAAAGAAACTTCACACTTGAAAATAGGCTATTTTGTTATTGAACATGTAGATGAAACTAAAATAGAAAATAGACTTTTTAATATTACAGATCATTTAAATAAAGGTCTTAACCAAATAACCAATGAAAAACACAAAAAAGAATTAGCACAATATAATTATGATGCAGCATATAAAGCTAAAGAATCAAATGCATATGAAAATTCAATAAAATACCTAAATAACATTTTATTAATTTTAAGTGATAAAAAAGATTCTTGGAAAGATGAATACGACTTTTTCTTGAGTGTGTATACTTTATTAAGTGAAGTATATTATTTAAATCTTGATTTCAAAAAAGCAAAAGATTGTTATACTCTTGTGGTTAAAAATGCAAAAAACAACAATGATAAAATTGAAATATCTCAAATCCAAATCTATTCTCTTATAGCGCAAAATAGTATGAATGAAGCTTTGGAATTAGGACTTGAAATTGTTGAAAAATTTGGAATAAATCTTCCTGAAGAAGATGATTTATTTGAATATTATCCAAGACTTTTTTCTACATATGAAAATGAGTTAATAGAAGATTTTATTAAACTTCCAAAAATTAAAGATGTAAATACCCTGCACATAATTGATATTTTAAATGCAATTATGTCACCTGCTTATTTATGTTCCCCGGTTACTTATCCAAAGATTTGCTACGTAGCTGTTAAATTGAGTCTTGAAAATGGAATATGTGCTGCATCTGCAAATGTATTCTCTGTTCATGCATTACTTTTATGTGGATTTTTTGATAAGTTTGAACAAGGATATGAATTTTCAAAACTCTCCCAAGATATAGTAGAGATATTTGGGACTAAAGAGTATTCTTGTAAAGTTGAAATGATAGCAAATGCTTGTGTTGTGCATTGGAATAAACCTTTAATAAATACATTAGAACCCATGAAAAAGTCAATCTTGACAGGAATTGATAATGGAGATGTTGAATATGCTTGTTATTCTGCAATGTATTATTGTTTATATTCTCTTTTAAGTGGTAAAGCTATTGATGAATTATTAAAAGAATATGGGATTTATCTAAACTTGATGAAAGAGTTAAAACAAGAATATCAAACACATTATGTGGGCGTTTGGAAGCAGTTTTTATTAAACTTAAAAGAGTACAGCAGTGAGCCTACGATGTTAGAAGGTGAGGCATTTAGTGAGAATGCTTTATTAGGTACCTTGGAAGAAAATAATAACATCTCGACGTTATATTGTCTTTATCTTGCAAAAGCAATGTTGGGACTTTTATTTGATGATATACCTAAAGCATATGAGTATATAAACAAAGCAAAAATTTATTTGCTAGGAGTTGCTAGTTTATATCATTACAATGAGTTTCGTTTTTATGAATCCTTGATTTGTTATAGATACTATAAAGTAGTTGGTAAATTAAAAAAAGAAGAAGTATTAGATACTTTAGAAAAAAACTACTACTATTACGAATCTGTGGTTAAAACCTCTTTAGATAATAATAAATATAAACTCTTATTAATTAATTCACTTATTCAAAGTATCAATAAACAAAATGATGCTTGGACATATTTTGATTTGGCTTCTAAAGAGTCCTCTAAACAAAAAATACCTTATGCTAATGGAATATGTAATTTATTTGCTTCTTCTTATTGGGCAGATGAAAATATGGAAGATTTTGCAACTGTGTATATGCAAAAAGCGTATGAGAGTTTTGAGACATGGAATGCAACGCAACTAACAAATAAACTTGAGAAAAGTCACCCAATGGTATTTTCTAAAGCAGAGGTAACGGATAAGTTTAACTTAACTAGTTTTGACTTCGAATCAGTTATGAAAGCGACACATGCCATTTCTGAGGAAATATCTTTAGAAGAGTTATTAAATAAAATTATGAAAATAATTGTCGAAAACTCTGGTTCTCAAATAGGGTTTTTATTACTTCAAAATGAACGAAAGCTTTTAGTTGAAGCTGCCTATGACTTTGTTACAAAATCTAATGCAAAAGATATCAATACGGTTGTAAATATGCCAAATAGTATTATCAACTTTGTAAAACGCTCACATAATAATGTCATATACAGTGCCTCATCAAATGATAAACTTTTTAAAAATGATGCCTATATAAAAGAAGTTAATCCCAAATCTGTTTTTTGTCTACCTATTATTTATAAAAAAGAATTTATGGGTATTTTATATTTGGAAAACAGAGATATCTATAATTTATATACAGAAGAGAAAATCGAATTTTTGAAGCTGCTATCTCACCAAGCAGCCATCTCAATTGAACATGCAAAATTATTTAAACAAACAATAGAACACTCAAATACTTTAGAAGATACAGTGACAGAAAAAACGAAAGAACTACAAATGGTAGTAGAAGAGTTAAGAGTGCATGCTACAATTGACTCAATGACAGGTTTAAATAACAGAAGATACTTTTTTGAACTCTCCACTACTATGTTCTATGAGTCAAAAAAGACTGATGCCTCTTTACATGCCTTTGTATTAGATATTGATGAGTTTAAACTGATTAATGATACGTATGGACATAGTGTTGGTGATCAAGCTATTAAACTTTTTGCAAAATCAATTGAGTCTTTTAACAGTAAAGAGTGTATTGTTGGAAGACTTGGTGGAGATGAGTTTGTAATAGTAACATTGAATCAATCACAAAAATGTGTTGAAAGTTTCATTGAAGATATCAAAGAAAATATTAAAAATATTAAACTGCAATATGGAAACAGTGATATTGTGATATCTGCAAGTATTGGAGTATCCTCTTTTACAAATGAAGTCAATTCACTTGATGAACTAATCTTAGAAGCAGATGCTGCTATGTATAAAGATAAAATTAGTAGAAAAGAAAAACCAATTAGAAAAAGAAAAAATATTACATAATAATACGCTCTTATTGTTTGATACATGAGCATTTAAAGTTTTGCCAAAAGGATAAACATGCCAAATAGAGAAGATGCACTTAACTTACTTAAAAAGTACAATGGCGAAGCTTTGGTGACCCATGGCCTTGCAGTTGAAGGAACAATGAGGTATTTTGCCAAAAAAAACAATGAAGATGAAGATACATGGGGAATCACTGGACTCTTGCATGATTTGGATTATGAAAAATTTCCTAATGAACACTGTATTAAAACCCAAGAAATAATGAATGAACAAAACTATGACCAAAAGATAATAAGAGCGATCATGTCTCATGGATATGGAATATGTACAGATGTAGAACCCCTTTCACATATGGAGAAAACTCTTTATGCCGTTGATGAGTTAACAGGGCTTGTTACTGCATGCGCCTTGGTTCGACCTAGTGGTTCTGTTATGGATTTAGAACTAAAGTCTGTCAAAAAAAAATTTAAACAAAAATCTTTTGCAGCAGGTGCGAGTAGGGAAGTAATTCTAAATGGCGCAAAGATGCTTAATATAGAACTAGAAGTTTTAATAACTGAAGTGATATTAGCTATGAGAGAAATAGCCCCAAGTTTGGGACTTGAGATGAAAAAGTGATATTTCCTTAAAAAGACAATTTTGAAATTGTTACTAATTACACGCATAAGTTAGTTATACTTAATAAACATTCGAGTAACATGATTTTGCTTTTAATATTTAATAGGATTTTCATGAATAAGTTTAATTTTTTTAGTTTAAAAATCAGGCCCACTATCTTAGTGGTCTTTTTGATAGTGGTTGCAATCGCTGTATCTCTTACTCTTAGCTTACAATACTACTTTTCAAAGCAAATAGCAAATGATACAATAGTAAATAGCGTTGAACAACTCTCTCATAAAACAGAAGAAAGATTGATTAACTTTGATCATTCAAGTAGTGACTTAATCTCTTTACTAGAACTCTCCAATGGCATAGCAACATTACCTAAAAAAGAAAATCATATAGAAACTCTTCGAAAATTTACTACAGCAATACAAACAAAAAATTTTATTTATGCTATTTATATTGGTTATGACAATGGAGACTTCTATGAAGTAATAAATCTGGAAAACAATGAAAACCTTAAACAACAATTTCACGCAAAAAAAGGTGAAAGATGGCTTTTTATAAAAATAATTCAGCAAAATAATAAACGAGTAGAAATCCAAAATTTCCTTAACAAAAATCTTGAGACAACAAGAGAGGTAGTAAGTAGTACAGATTACAATCCAATAAAAAGACCTTGGTATATAGAAGCATCGGGAAGTCATGATATTATCAAAACAAAACCCTATATGTTTTCAAATCTAAAAAGTAATGGTGTGACATATGCAAAAAAACTATCAACAGCCAAAGGTGTCATTGGAATTGATATTTCTTTGCAAAGTTTATCAAAGTTATTAACGAATCAAGTTATGGTAAAAGGAAGTCATTTTTACTTATTTGATGAAGAGAATGAAGTCATAGCTTCCAATATCAAAGAAGATGTATTTGGTGATAATTTAGAACAACTTTTACAAGCATCAATTAATAAAAACCTAGAAGTTACTAAAATAAAAGATAAAGAGTATTTCGTTTCAAATATTCCTATTAGTTCAGTTTACAGCAATAATGAATATTTGGCAGTATTTGTACCAAAAGATGAGGTGATGAAACCTTTTAATGAAAAAATATTATATGCTATTTTTCTAAATGTAATGTTGATGACTATCATCTTGCCAATCATTTGGTACTCTACTAAAGTTATTGTATCTCCTATACACAAACTTGAAGAAGAGAATAAAAAGATTCAAAAAAGAGAATATGATAAAGTTAAGCTAGTACCAACTTCTATACGTGAAATTCATCACCTATCGAAATCATTAGTTGTAATGTCTCAATCTATAAAAGCACATGAAGAGTCACAGATTAAACTAATGGATTCTTTTATTGAGTTAATTGCAAGTGCTATTGATGCAAAATCTGAATATACTGGTGCCCATTGTAATAGAGTGCCAATATTGACACTACTTTTAGCAGAAGCAGCATCGAATAAAAAAGACGGTGTATTTGAAAAATTTGAATTAAAAACAGAAGAAGAAAAACGAGAATTGAGTATTGCTACTTGGTTACATGATTGTGGAAAAATAACTACCCCAGAATATGTGGTAGATAAAGCAACAAAACTAGAAACTATTTATAATAGAATACATGAAATAAGAACAAGATTTGAAGTTATACACAGAGATTTAATAATTCAATCCTACTCTAAACTTCAAAAAGCAGAAGATAAAAGTAGTGTTGATTTATGGCTTAAAAGTGAACATGCAAAACTAAAATCAGATTATGAATTTATAGCCAACTCTAATGTTGGTGCTGAGTTTACAAGTGACGCAGACAAACAAAGAATACATGATATATCTAAAAGAGAATGGATTAGAGTATTTGATGATTCTTTAGGAATCTCAAGTGGTGAAAAACAAAGATATACACAAAATAGCACTAATGTTGAAAATGTATTAAGTGATAAACACTCACATATTATAAAAAGAACAAACTTTGATAAAGAAAAGTACGAAAAAAGTGGTTTTAAACAAAAAGTTCCTACTCATTTATATAACTTAGGGGAAGTATATAACTTGAGTATTTCAAGAGGAACCTTAACAGATGAAGAAAGATTCAAAATTAATGAACATGTCATCATGACTATCAAAATGTTGGATCATTTGCCTTTTCCTGAGTATTTAAAACGAATTCCAGAATACGCAGGTGCACATCATGAAACCTTAATAGGTACAGGATACCCTAAACAGCTTACTCGTAATAACATGTCCATACCTGCAAGAATAATGGCAATTGCAGATGTATTTGAAGCATTAACAGCAAGTGATAGACCTTATAAAGATGCTAAGAAATTATCAGATGCGATTAAAATTTTGAGTTTCATGGTAAAAGATGAACACATAGATGGAGATTTATTTAAACTATTTCTAGAAAGTGGTATTTACTTGGTGTATGCAGAAGAATATTTGTTAGATGAGCAAATAGATCATGTTGATATTGGAAAATACATCTAAGTTTTTAATTTTTTCAAATAATTATCTTAAGGATATGTACTTTCAATGTATCCTTAAAATAGATGTAGTTATCTTATAAACGTTATTCAGAGATGGGTACTTCCATACCTGTACGTTTACTAGCAGCTTCTGCTTTGTTTTTGTTGTTTACCCACATAACAGCAATTGCTATTGTTAATATGCCTACCATTATAAAACGTGAAACATTACTTCTTTGTTTATTCATATTTTTATCCTATAGTTTTAATTCTTAAAAATTTGATTTATTTTGAATCCCGCATTTTAGCATAATTTATAAAGAGTATGAAGGGGAATATCTAGATTGGAGAAAAGAGGTAAAGAAAAGGAATTAGGTGAATTTCCTACCTTTTCTTTTATGTTTAGGTTAGCATCATTGGTAATGCAAAAGCAAATACAACAATAAGACAAACAACTACAAAAATGGAAAGAGTAACAAATGGGTTTGTAAAATTTATTTTCATAGGTACATTTTAACAAAATAAATATTAAATGGCAAAAATAATTTACAAAAAAGAGGCAGCTCAAAAACAAATGCCTAATTAAGGGATTAATAAGGCACTTTTATTTGAAAATATATAGATGCATAATTATTGATTTTAGAAGAATCACATACACTGTGAGATAAAATGATACCAAATTTAATAATGTATATAAATATATAGGAGAAAGTATGAGTAATATGGACATACTAAATGGTTTTGATACAAAACAAGAACTTTATAATAACTTTGAGACCAAAATTGTAATTTTAATAAAAGAGTTACTACATGATAATGTTGAATATCATCACATATCAAGTAGAGTAAAAGACAGACACAGTTTAGAAAAAAAAATTGAAAAAAAAGAAAATAAATATCTGGGTATTGGCGAAATAACAGATGTTGTGGGATGTCGAATAATTTCATTTTTTGAAGATGATGTTGATAAAATAGTTGATATTCTTCAAGGTGAATTTAATGTGGATGTTAATAACTCTGTAAATAAAAAAGAGATGATAGAGCCTGAAAAATTTGGCTATGTATCTTATCATATTGTATGTAGCATCAATGATAAACGTCTTGAGTTAGCAGAATATAAAAGATATAAAGGCATAAAGTTTGAAATACAAATTCGTAGTATCTTACAACATGCTTGGGCAGAAATAGAGCATGACCTTGGGTATAAAAGCTCTGCAGATGTTCCAAAAAAAATCAGAAGAAAATTTTCCAGAATTGCTGGTTTATTAGAAACAGCAGATGAAAACTTTTGTGAGATTAAACAATCTCTTGAGGAATACAATACCAAAATAAAAGACAATGAAGAAGAACTGTTAAATACAGACTTAAACTTAAACAGTTTGACGTTATTTATAAAAAAGGCTGATGTTGTTTTAGAAATAGATGAGTTTATTTCTAGTATCAAGAAGTTTGATTTGCTGGATAATGAAATTGATAATGAAAAATTATCCTATGATTTAAAACGATTATCTTATTTTAATATAACAAGCATAAATGATTTAAATGATTTACTTAAAAGTAAAAAACGCATTATTAAAGACTTTGCAAAAGAAATTATCTTTATGAAAGATAATGCTGATGATATAAATTCAAAAATTAAATTTTCAATAGGTATATCATTTTTCTACTTATCATATATATTAATGCTTGAAAATGGCAGTGTTGAATTTCAAAGAAACTATCTTAATACTATGATCTTAAAAAATGCATCAACGCAAGATATTGATTTGTTATTACAAAACTTACAAGCAACGTATTATAAAGTAAAATAGGAGAGTTTTAAAAATGATGTATTAATCCAGTGCTAAAGAGTAAAGAAGGTCTGACCTCTTTTACTTCGTTGGGTTATGTAAATATTTTTTACTTTTATAGAAAACTTACAGTGGAAAATTAATCTGTTAAAAAAAGCCTAAAACCCCAGAAAGAAAGAATTTATAAATTTAAGCTACTAGTAAGAATAAACTCTTGACAAAGCAGGATAAATTCCCTATAATTCCCATCCAATTTCAGACGAACGTCGAGAGA
>Ga0105351_1001356_pt1 | contig 11221 bp, 10 predicted proteins | sample EN4Hudsemesocosm_FD_83662 | JGI IMG/M metagenome (GOLD analysis project Ga0105351, IMG submission 83662) | Methane-oxidizing microbial communities from mesocosms in the Hudson Canyon - EN4B Hudson Canyon | ecosystem: Environmental > Aquatic > Marine > Cold seeps | place: Hudson Canyon... | reverse complement strand
GTTGTTCTATGTCTTAGTCCATAGACATTGAAAAATCTCATTGACACAACGGGCATATCATAAATTTTACCCCAGTTAAGAACATACTCCTCTCCAAGATATTTAGTTAATGCATAGGGGTATTCTGGTGCAATGGGAGAAGTCTCTGGAGTAGGGTAAACATCTGGTATACCATAACATGACGATGATGCGGCATATACAAATTTTTCTAATCTCTTAGATGTTTTAGCTGCTTGTAAAATGTTTATAGTACCATCTACATTGGCTTTATGGTATTTTACGGGGTTATTGATAGATGGCACTATATCCGCCAATGCTGCATAATGAAATACATAAGTTACATCTTGAAAATATTCTTCGAGACTTATTGAATAATTACTTATATCTACTTGAATAAAGTTTACCTTGGGATTGTTTTTATGATGTTCTATATTACTTAGCCTACCATTTGCTAGATCGTCAATAATAATGACATCAAAGTTTTTTGAGACAAGTAAATCAAGCATATGGGAGCCAATAAAACCAGCACCTCCAGTTATAATTGCTTTCATAATTTAACCTTATATAAAATTATCATGTGCATTTGGATGTTTCAGTCTCCACAAATAACCATTAACTTCATCCATCCTACAATTTTGTCTACATCCAGAAATATCTAGTTTTTCTTTAACGTAAAGAATGCTTTTTTGTCTTTTTTCGCTTTCCCATACCGTTTGAAAAGAGTTTTCTTTAACATTTCCATATGAAAATTTACTTTGTTGTAAGTATGCACTACAGCCATATAAACTCCCATCAGCCATTAAGTGAGCCCAAAAGTATGGAGTAGAATAACACTTTTTATAGCTATGCCCCGTTTCAAGTTTTTTCATAGTATTACTTCTAAATACAACATTAAAGTTTTCATCACATAACTTTTCTAACTCTTGTTCTAATTGTAACAAGGGTTTATAATCAACATTCTTATAAGTCTTTGTTTTGCTGAATAAATGTTGAGAATAGGGTTTAATCACTAAATAGTCAATACCAATTTCCTTGACCGTCTTAGCAAGTAGCAATGCTTCATCCTTGTTTTCTGGAAGTAGTAACATCTGTGCACCTAAAGTACAGGTTAGATTATGTTCTTTTTTTGTTTTAACAGCTAGTTTCATATTGTCAAGAACTTTAGTAAAGTCAGATTCTTTTGTCCTATGAACTTTGGAATATGTTTCTTTTGTTCCTGCATTGATACTAACCTTTACCCAGGATGCATTTTTAAATATTTTGTAAACATTTTTTTCATTTAAAAAAACAAAGTTTGTTGTTATCGAACTATCAATGCCTACACTAGAAGCATGTTCGATAATATCATCTAAATTCTTATGCAAAAGAGGTTCCCCCTCCCCCGCAAACATTACACTTCGAATTCCTAGTTCTGACATCTCAGTTAGTCTTTCTTGTAAGAGTTTTGTTTCCCATCTAACATTTTGATATCCAATGTAATCAACTCCACAAAATGTACATCTGTGGTTACATGCACCAACAGCTGATATTTCAACGTATATGGGATATATCTTTTTAAGTTTTTCCATATCATCTTTTGCTTCAATCCACTGTCCCACTCTTTCAGGGTGATAGCTTAACTTGTGTCCATCAATTAAATATTTATCACTCATAGAGTATCTCCTTTTTGTTCACTTATAATTTCTTCCATTAAGCTCTCTATGGTAGCCAGACAATTTTTCGGATATTTACCAACTGCTGTTTCTTCCGACATTTGAATACCGTAGATACCACTTTTTAACGTATTATACATGTCAATGACTTCTGGTATGGTTGGAATTGGGTTATACTCCATACTTTTGAGAAATTGTGTTGCAAGAAAAACTTTCTTATTACAAAATACTGCTTTATCAATAATGAATTTTTGGTAGCTTGGAACTTTTGATAAACCTATTTCAGTTGATAAATCTCCACGATCAATCAGTATATATTCTACCTCAAGAAGTATCTCTTCTAAGTTATTTACAGCACTTAATGTTTCTACCTTTGAAATAATTTGACTTGATTTTATTAATTTTTTTGCTTCTCTAATATCTTTTGAATCTCTTACAAAAGATAATCCCACGAATTCTAAATTATATTTGTTTGCTAATTTAATAAGTTTTTTATCTTTTTCAAATAGAAAGGGAATGTTTTTGTGAATTCCTCTTACATGCATACCTTTATTATTCAAAAGTCGTCCTGTTGAATAGGATAAAAAACTTATCTTAGTGAGTTCTAAATCAATACTTTTAACAATAAATTTAAATATAGAATCATTGGCCCATACTTCATCTCCTGGACTTAAGTGTTTAAAAAATTCTTTGTAGTTCATTTGGTTAAAATAAATACAAAATTCTTCGTTTTCATGAATATCAATATATCCGTCTGGGAAATTTGCGGTTCTTACTTTATTCCCAGGTAAATCCATTAATATTTGAGCATCTTTTATTTGTGATCGAATCTTTAATATATACTTTTCAATATCCTCAACACTCCCATGTGCCCCATTAATTCTATATATATTTCGTTCATTATGAACTTCTGTTAATTCTGTAGTATGGAGTAAGGATGGCCCTACTGTTGCAATTACTCTTTTCAATTTTTATCCTTGAATAAACTTATTATCTTTTAATTTTATTATACTATCTGAAATTTCAGGTCTCATAAATAGCTCACTAGGTCTTTTGTTTTCTGATAACAGCGCTCTTATTTTTGTACCACTAATTTTTTCTATTAACTTATCATCATGATTACATGTTTTCTCGGAAACAATTTGTGCACACTTTTTACAATAAAATGGTTCACTCAATAGAAGTAGTTCAATTCCTAAGTCATGTTCAATTTGAATTTTACGGGCAAGTTCTTGAGCCTCGTATTTACCGTAATAGTCACCAACTCCAGCATGATCTCTCCCTATTATAAAGTGTGTACATCCAAGGTTTCTTCTAATAATAGCATGAAAGATTGCTTCTTTTGGTCCTGCATATCTCATTGGAGTTTTTAAAGTATCAAAATAGATATTTAATCCAGTGTAATATTCATTAATCATAGTATTGTACCCATTTATAACCGCTTCTTCACTAAAATCTCCTACTTTCTTCCACCCTACTAATGGATTTATAAATAAAGCATCGCATATATCTAATGCCACTCTTTGTAAATGTTCATGTGCTTTATGTATAGGGTTTCTTGTTTGGAAACCAGCTATAGTTTCCCACTTCTTTCTTTTAAAATAGGCTTTTGTCTCTTTTGGGTTTAGGCTATTTTTTAGAATATTATCATCTGTAATAAATACTTTCCCCCCGACTCTGTATTTATTTCTCGCTAATTCTTTTGAAACTCCGGGGTGTTTTATATCATTTGTCCCAAATATTTTGATGACATCTTGTTCTATATCCACTACATAACAATCATCAATTTCAAGATAACCAATAATACAAGACTTATAAGATAATTGTAATTGATTTAAATCAACAATTTTCATATAACTATCATGGTTTAAATCTAAACTTATAGGTATTGTCCATACTTCCCCATTATTTAAAATCATGTTATTAACAACGCTATGATAATCAGATGAAGACATAAATCCTTCAAGTGGGTAAAACAATCCGGTTGCTATATTTATACAATCTTGTAATAGCTCTTCGTTTAATTCATAACTAGTTTTCATTTTTTATACTCTCTAAATAATTTATTACTTTTCGAAGTGACTCTTCTTTGCTCAGTTTTGATGTATTTATCACTAAACTTGGATTTTTTGGTTCCTCAAATTTCAAATCAATACCTACTACGTTTTTATTTTTATAAACTGAATCTTTGTTTTTAATATGGTTTAAATCTCTTATTAAATAAATTTCTTGATAGTTATAAAATTTATTTTTTGCGAAATCTCGTAACTCTTGAAATGGAGATATATTACAAACTATTGGGATAATACTATTTTGTTCTAATACGTATGCACTTAACATTATTCTTTTTATATTCGTCACTCTGTCTTCTTTTGTGAATCCCAAGTCATTGTTATAGAAATCTCTGACTATATCACCATCAATTATATAGTTTTTGATATCTTTTTTGTCAAAATATTTTTGAATCATCTTTCCTAGTGTTGTTTTCCCACTACCACTTATTCCAAGTAACCAAATGACCATTAGTTTTCTTTATAAAACTGAGCAATTGCATTGCAGACATATGTGATTTCTGTTTGAGTTATATTTGCAATTGGCAGCGTTAAAATTTTATTTGATAATTTTTTTGTATTTTCTAAATCACACTTATTACTTTTGAATGGTTTTTGCTCGTGAATAGGGATCGGATAGTGTATTTTTGTTTCAATGCCTTTATTCTGCAAATATGTTTGTAATTTACTTCTGTCGTTTACTTTGATAACATAAGTATGATAAGTATGAAAAATATTAACTGGAACAGTTATTAAAGATACTTTTTCAACGTTAGATAGTAGACTACTGTAAATATCTGCAGCTTTTCTTCTTTCTTCTATTATTCCATCCAACTTAGTAAGTCTATAGTCTAAAATAACAGCATTTATACTATTCAATCTTGAAACTCGTCCAATCATACTTTGCTCATCTCTATTAAATAAACCATGATTTCTAATTTGTTTTATATAATCTACAACTTGTTTATTATTTGTAGTTATGATACCTCCATCTGTTATTCCAGATAGGTTTTTGAGAGGATGTAAAGAAAAACAACTTATGTCTGCTAATATACCTGTTTTTCTTTCTTTAAACTTTGAACCCACACTTTGAGCGGCATCTTCAATTATATATAAGTTATATTTCTTAGCAATTTTGTTGATTTCCGACATATTAGATACCATACCCATAAGTTGCACGGGCATAATTGCTTTCGTTTTTTTTGTAATAGCAGCTTCTATTTTTGTATGATCGATTAATAAATTATCATCAATATCAACAAAAATGGGGGTTGCCCCAACATGAACAATGGCATTTGCTGTTGCAATAAAACTATTAGATACTGTAATAACTTCATCTCCATGACCAATGTCTAGACTATTCAATGCGAATATTAAGGCATCTGTTCCAGAATTTAATGCAATGGAATATTTAGCACCACAATATGATGAGAAGTTATTTTCAAAATTTTCGACAATGCTATCAGAAATAAAACTACCCGTAAGAAAAATTTCTTTTAATCTTGGGGAGATTTCATTTTTATATTCTTCTGCACTTATTCCTAGGTCAATATATTTAATCATTGTTTATGCCGAAGTATTTTTTATAATAGACATCTAAGTCATCTTTATATTTATCATTTATAAGTTTTTTATCATTTCTATAAGTAAGAAATGGAAGATGTTTTTCTTTATAGCTTAAATTAATATTGTCTAATTGTACAAAACTATGGAATTTTTGTACAACATCGAAACTATTGTTATAAATTTCTTCGTAATCAATATGTAAGACATCTTGATCTTCAAAATATTTTACTACATCATCTATTTCATTTTGAATAGATTTTACTCTATAAACTATTTGCTCAATTGGATTATCGATCTTTGTGTTTAGGGGGCTATTCCCATATAATACGTTAATGTCTCCATATCTTTTCAAACTCGCATTAATAAAAGAGTTTGATACAAAATATAAATCTCTTGTTAGATTAATTATCTTTATATTTTTAAATTGTTTTTTTATTTTTAAAAGGTTTGATATTGCAAATGCATTATCAATAATAAGAGGCAGTTTTCTAGTATTTGTAATTGCTAATAAATTACGTTTTAATATTGTGAAATCTGTTAAAGGAGAGATGTACTCTTCTTTTTCTAATTTTAGTTGATTCTTCCAAAACCAGCCCCATTCATGGGGTTCATTTATACCCTCAGTATTTCCATAGTTTGAGATAAAATTACTTTTGTAGTTTTTATCAATGATGCCTTTTTCTAATTCTAATCCAAAAATGGGGCATTTATAAAATTTTGCCAAAAAATTATTAATATAACCAATCTCAAGATTACTAAGTAACAATTGCTGTAGTAAGGATGAAGCACCTCTTGGCTGAGATATAATAAAGTAGAGAGGATATGATTCATCCTTATAATCTAAAATTTTTTTGTTATTCTCTTCTTTCAGAGTTTCATTAAGTAAAGGAATCATGTTATATAAAGTTTGTATGTTTTGTTTTAGAAACAACACTTGAATCCACTATATTATCCATTAATTCATTCAACTCATGGTATCTACATCCAGCAGGACACTTACTTAAGTCCAATTTATTTGAAAGTTTTCGAATTCTCTCTTCCACTTTTTCTAAATCATCTTCTAGTTTTCCAACACCTATCTTGTGTGGTGCACAAAATATCAAATCCCCTTTTTCATAAATATTAATATTAAAAAAACCAGCAATACATTTTTTATATGTGTGTGTTGTTTTACCTTGCTCATGAGAAAGAACTTGATATGGTCGATAAAAAATTTGAAACTTATCTGATTGTAAATCGTCAGTTATTGTTGCACATAAAGGATCTAGCTCTACGTGAGTTAAATTGTTTGGTTCTATATTTACACCTACTCCACCTCTCGAGAATACAGGTTTAACAGAAAAATAATCCACCCCTATATCTGAGGCAAGTTTAGCACTGCGATACATGTCCTCAACATTTTCATGATGTACTGCATATTGAATTCCAATCATTAGCTGCCCATTTCTTTTTGCTATTAAAGTTTTCACATTTTCAATAATTTTATTAAAATGATTCTTTACATCATGCATTTTATTATGAACTTCTTGACTTCCTGCATCCAAACTAATTCTAATCCAGGTAAAGTATCGAAGAATTTCATCTTCAAATCTTTCCATAAGATACCCGTTGGTGAACATAGATTGTTCAAGACCAAGTGCATTTACATTTTCTACTAATTCTTTAAATCTTGGATAAGCAGTGGGTTCACCATTTCCTACATAAGTTACTGCTTTTAAACCCCTACCTTTTGCTCTTGTTAAAAAATCCAAAAGTTTGTCATAGTCTGTTATGATAGATTTATCTAATTGAAATTCATAGGCAGTACACCATAAACATCTATGATTACAATGATTACTTAGACTTATAGTTGCATGAACTGGAAAGATATTTGTTTGCTGTTTAACGGCTAATATATTTTCGGGATGATACATGATTTTCTCAAAACTTAATACACTCATTTCTACACCTTTTCTTTTAATTCAATTTTGTTATTTGTTTCATATCTTTTAAATTACTTTACTCTAATGGCAACTGAAAATATGATTTTGTAACCAATCTTTTCATTATTTTAGTTTTTAGACTCATAAGATTTAATTATTTTTCGAGTTACTTTATGCGTGATGTCTTTTGAAAGTTTTCTATATATTCTAGGTATACCATGAATATCATTTTTATCCCTAGCATATAGGCTATATTCCAATATAAAACCATTTTCCGTTAAAATTTTATCTACATCATACAAGTGCCCTGGTTGCCACCATATACCATGATCTCGAATATATAGAAAACCATCTGGTCTGATTAAATCCATAAGCATTGGAAAAACTTTTTCAAAAGTTTCCTCTGGTAATTCTGGAAGAATATGAGAAAATATAATAATATCAAAGTATTCTTTATCTAAAGTAGGTAACTCCCATGAAGGTAGATGAAATATTCCTTTTTTATCTTTAATTTCATTATATTCTATTGGGACATCTAAACTATTATAATAATCAATATTTTTTAATTTTGATAATTCTGATAAATAAATTTTTTGAGTCATATATGAACTTTCTATCGCATCAGTTGCCCAATATTGAGAAGCTGTTTTGGTGAATAAGTTTGCCTGCCTACCATATCCTGCACCAAAATCAAGAACTTTTGATATTTTGGAGATAGCTTCAACTCTTTGAGGGTAGAATATGAAACTAAAGTCATATACACTTGCTATATCAGAGTTGTTTCCATAGTCTTTTATAGTGTTACCTAGGTTTTTTAAAATAGCTGTTGTTATATTTTCACTTTCAGTTAATAGCTTTTTATCAATAGACAAAAAGTTTTTAGCCAACAAGGGTTGATTTTGAAAAGCTAGAATATAGTTTATTGCAGACTGGATATCAATATGTTTTTCGGTAATACCAATATGTTCCATACCCCCTACCCATTTTGAATAAACACTATTTTTCTTTTGTTCTTGACAAAAATGACTCACTAATTCTCCTTTTTCTTTAAATTCATTTTAATTATTCTTGTTATCCGTTTCATGTCTTTTAAACTATACCTTTGATCTATGGGTAACGGAATAATATTTTTTACAAAGTTTTTTTCTATCTTATTTGACTCCCTCCTATCAAATACATCATTCCAATAGGTAGCTACATATATTTTATTTTGTTTTAATATATTTCGTAAACGTTTGTTTTTTATCATAAAGGGGTAAGCTAACGGTACAGATATAGTATCTAAATCTATATTTAAAATATTGTATCTCTCTAATTGTTTATGTAGATACTTAAAATTTTTGTGACGAATTTTCGCGATACTTTTGTAATTAATTGAAGCTAATATTTTAGTTGTTAATTGGGACATTTTTCTTATAGGGAGATAATTAAGCCTATTTTCTGCATCCAAAAAATCTGAATAATATTTTGATGAATTAGATTCGGCTTTTCCAAGTAAATATAATGAATGAGACGTTGAGCTATCTAACTTAAAATTATTTTTAACTTTACTTTTTGTATATAAATACCCCCCATCACTTACACCAAAGAATTTTCTTGGACTGTAAAAAGTATCTATGTTTTTAATTGGTTTTTCAAAAAAAGCATGGGTGTTATCTACAATTAAATTCTTAGAGTATTTGTTGACTAGATTTTTTATATAATTATTTTTTAATCCAAAATAATTAACATAAATAATTTTTTCATTATTATTTAATTTGATTGCTTGTTGAATTTTAAAATCTTTATTGACATTATAAAATTCATATGCAATATTGAGTTCATTTAAAGGGTCGAGCATACACTTACAATAATATGTAGGTAAATATACTTTTGTAATATTTTGAGCTATTAAGATATATTTAAAAGTATTTCTACCACTATTTAACTTTATACTTTTTTTATGATATTCTTTTTTCTTTTTTATATCTAACTCAAAATATGCACCAATCTCCTTCATTGATTTTGCTCCTTTAATAAATCATTTTTAGTAACAATTTCAAAATCATTTCTAATCATTGAAAGAACTTCTTCTTTAGAATTCCACATTAACACATCTAGAATAGAAAGATGAGATATAAACTGATCTTTTTTTTGTTCATATTTTCGCAGTTTAGGTTCTAAAAAGGATAGTTTAATATTTCTTTTGGAAAATTCATCTTCTGCGAAAATTTTTGATCCACTAGGCATATTAACATACTCTTTTGCATCAAGTGCATGAGCAATATGTAAACTCCATTCTCCTGCTTTATTTATTTTAGGTAAACTTAATTGCATTTGAGATAAATATTGATATGAAAAAGTAATCTCCAAATAGTTACATATTATTTCAATAAATTTTGTAGACAAAATACAATAACTTTTCTCTTCTATGAAAAAACATTCTTCTAAAAGCTTTCTTACCTCAGTGTAATAAGGTGCCTTATTTGCATATAAAGTAATTAATGCTAGTATTTTATCTTTCCAATTTATATTGTCAAAAATTTCAACGTCTTTTATTAAAGTATAATCCGCATATTTCTTTGTAGGTAGTTTTATATAATTAAAGTCATTTGTTTGGTGTAAAATCCTATTTCTGATCATCCAACTTTGTTTTTTAAATTTCACCATATCTAAAATGACCATGAAGTCAGTATGGTAGATTAATTGAAATATACCTAAGTATGGGAAAAAATATGGCTGTGTGACTGATAATTTCATTTTAACCTTTAAGTTAATAGTGAGTTGTTTTCTATTTCAAGAGAGTAGTTAAAGTATACAATTCTAAACATTCAAATATACTTATAATTCCAAGTGTACATTACTTAGTCTTTTTTGGTCAAGAGTGTATCTTTCTAGTTGTTTTCATCTGCTTCTCTCATATCTAATAAATTGATGAGTGTCTCAATTAAGTGAAGACATATCATTACATCCTTTGCATTCTTTATATGTATAAGTTAATTTTGTTATGTTTATATTGAAATCTTTTTTTATACTTTTTGACATTTTGAACTATATTGTCATAATCTTGATCTTTCATAATGGTGCTAATATTAAGTATGTCTTTATTGGATATCACTATTCCTAAACCATATTTAAGTACTATTTTTGACAGTGATTTCATTTTACTATTAACTATTATGGGTAAATTAGCTTCTAAGTAAAATGAAAATTTACTGGGTACAGCATATTTGAAAATATCTGTACTTCTACTATCATTAATTATAGGAGAAAAGATTGCATAACCATATTTTGAGATTATACTATTATCTAATTCTTCCCCTCTTTTTAAATTAAAAGACTCATTAAAATGGTTTTCAAATAAAAAATCTTGATATGCAAAAGAATCCATATTATCATAAAACTTGGGAGGTAGAATATAATCTAAATTGAGTTTTTGCTGTGTTATGAGATGAATGGCTTTATACATATCTTTACTTACATAAAATTGTTCAGGATATACAGTGGGACTAAATGTACCTGCGTAGACTATACTATTAATGTTTCTTGTTTTTGGAACATCTTGCTCTACATCTATACAATACTCTGGGAAAAAAATAAATTTCTTCTTACTAACATTATATTTCTTGGCCCAAAGTTTAGCTTGTTTATCTGTGTAATGTGACAAAATATATTTTGCATGTGTAAAAATATATTTTATAGCATCAAAGTCATCATCATTTCCAAATAAAAATCTATATTCTTCTCTTGATGAAAAGTTCCAATCTTTGATATTGACAATCACATTATCAAATTTTTTAACAAGCTTTGCAGAAAATACATATGCATGCATCCAACTTCTAGTAAAAATAGTGTCATGATTTACAATAGATAGCTTTTTAAATAATGCTTTCTGTGAGTTTACTTGGAATACTTGATCAAAATAACTTAATGACTTATTTTGCTGCTCATTATTTATGTAAAGTAAAACACTTTTAATATTTTTGTCTTTTTGAAAGCTTTTTACAATCCGTTCTAAAGAGAAGTCATGCCTCTTTAATATACCGTTAGG
>Ga0105351_1001353_pt1 | contig 11256 bp, 10 predicted proteins | sample EN4Hudsemesocosm_FD_83662 | JGI IMG/M metagenome (GOLD analysis project Ga0105351, IMG submission 83662) | Methane-oxidizing microbial communities from mesocosms in the Hudson Canyon - EN4B Hudson Canyon | ecosystem: Environmental > Aquatic > Marine > Cold seeps | place: Hudson Canyon... | reverse complement strand
TTTATGAAGCAGGGCCTTGTGGTTACTGGCTGTACCGGTTACTCTCTCACCCCCCCTAAGAAGCGTCATATGCAAACCAATAAAATACCTAAATAATATATACTCATTAAGGGAAGGTATCTGTTATCGTAGCAACACAAGATCAAGAAAAGCATCTAGAATCACTAATAGGCATCAGCGTGAAAAAAGAAAGCACCTCACTAATAAATAGACTCATGCAAAAGTTTCTTTCCACGGAAAGCCTTAACAACAAAGCTATGATCGAAAAGATAGTTAGAAACGACAAACTCGTCAACAGGATACTAGGCAACAACCGAACCATCGATAGAATAACAAAGGGCAACAAAGTTCTTGATAAAATATTGAGCAGCGACCGGGCAATTGAAAAAATTCTTAGAAACCAAAAAACACTAAATAAGATACTATCTGACGAGCAAGTAACAAACGCACTCACATCGGGCTCGTTCCACCACCAGCATAAAAACCTTAAACCAAAGCTAGCAACAAAACAATTACTATCGGAAGAGAAAGCCAAATCATTAAACGTGAATTACACACTCCCCTCTTACCTAATTGGATTTCCGAGATCGGGGACCAATTTTTTACAATCTGTACTAGAGGGCTCTAGCGAACTTATATGCCGATCAATGTATGGCCCACCTAAAGCCAACCCAAACAATATCCTGTCACTAAAGTCCCATACAACATCATATGAATACTTACTCGATGAGATAAGCAGATTTGTACCCAACACTAAATCTCCTGATAAATTCATTGTCATAATCAGGGACCCTCGAGATGTATTCATATCCTTTTATGAATTCATTCAATCAACCAAGGGGGTTTCCATCTCCAAAAGCGATTTTATTAGTGAAGTGTGTTACTTTTTTGCTACTTTCAAAGACAATCACATGATAAATTCCAGAAAAAAAGAGCTTTCACCATTAAGCATATTAGATGCTTACAGAAAGCATATCGAACACTGGATAACCCATAGACCAGAATCCCTAAATTGTCATATTGTTAAATATGAAGATCTCGTAGATTCCGCAGAAGAGGAGTTCCAAAAAATATTTAACTTTCTAGAACTAGACTGCACACTTAAAGCCGAAACCTTAAGTCGTAAAGTCTCTCAATATTCAAACTCTACACGTAAAAGAGGGACAACAAGCGGATGGAGAAACTGCCAAGATCAATACTCAGAAATAATATCCTCAGTCAATAATTTGCTAGAAGATGAAATCAAGGCATTAGGGTACGCCAAAAGCTAACTAGTAACTTTTCAGCTTAAATTACTTATCACTCTTTACAAAATATCAATCTTCAGCGTAATAAACAGCAAGCTTTTGATCTATCTGTTTGTTATTTGGCGCGTACATCTTAGCCTTACTCATAAAGAATTTAGACTGCTCCAACATGTCGTAGTGCTCTAAAAACAGAGCCACATCCCTAAGGAACTGACCAGCCCTAATATCATCACCTTTAAAACGCTTAAGCAACTGATTTCGGTGCTTTGTATCAGAAGTAGTTATCTCCTTCTGAAATTTAATAACCTCAGTGAGATCATCTAACACCAACGGAAACTGCGAAGAGATAAATGCGACTAAATCATCTAAATTTTTTGTACTCTCACGACTTTCACAAGTGCTATTTCTTCGCGCCTTAACATAGTCAAATGTTATTTTTTGTAAAACTGGTGTAATAAATGGGTATAGCGCAACAATTTCCTTAAAGAAAACCTCATCATATATAATTTCAGGAGGGGCATCTGGAATCTCAGTAAGGTCATAATCAATCCCCAGGTTAGTCTTTAACCAAAGGCACTTTCTTGATAGGGAGCTCATATCAACATGCTCTTGAAAAAAATCCTTCCCAAGTATAAATTTATTGCCTGTCAAATCATAAAAATGTACATAATCTAAATGCATTCTGCCATCCGAGATCCTTCCGTCACCAAGCATAGGTAAGCGATTATTGATATAATCAATAATATCTATAGCTTTATCGGAAATACTCGAGTTACTGTTAACCACTTTTAGCCCTGTAACAACAGAATTAGAAAAACCGAGTTGCCGTAGAAAGTAGCATGCTGGACCACCCTCATCCATGCAAGCATCCTCAAACTTGTAGGCCAAAACATTACTTCTACCAAAGACGGATATTAATTTATTAAACATCAAGGCATAAGAAAACTCAAAATCTGACCCTATAGAAGTTCTCTTTCTCTGCTGAACAAAGGAAGTAATAAAATCAATTGGATTTCTAGTTGACACTACAACAAATATCTTTGCAGCCGGAAGTAACTGCTCAAAAAAACCTCGAAGATTTTTAAGCTCACTCTCAGAAAGTATAGATATACTTTCTCCAGAATAGATAATATTACTACAATTAGTTGTCGAAAGTTCTTTTTCAATAACCTCAATATTTTTTAAATTTAGCGTTTTAACTTCGTCTTTTCCAATGCCAAGCTTAACATTAGTGTGTTGTTTTTCTGGTTCAGATGCGAAAAGCATCCTAAACACATCAGAATGATTCTTAGGTAAATAATTGCTGTAAAAACAATCAGCCTTCAACAAAAAATCACGATTCGCATACAATGTATCTTGAATAGTCGACGTACCTGTTTTTGACATGCCTACATGAATATACAAGTTTTTAACATGATCATTTTTCATAGGCATACAGTCCAAGTTTAGTTTATCTTTTTTCAAGAGGGATCATCAGAGAGCGAGACAGATACGCCACATAATCAGATACGAGCATATCGCTCTGATCTTTATCACAGAGCACACGATCGAAAGCACCTTTAAACTCTTCAGAAGATGCTTCGTAAGCATAATTTATCTGCTCAAAGTTCTGTACTTGTAAAGTAGTGGGCGCAACACACTCACCAAAGCTTATCACTTTCTTCCCGGCAATCAATGATTGAAGCTGCACCTTTGATGGCGCTGACACCACAATATCGGCTATATGAAGGACGTAATCAAATGGCAGCTCAGTTCCATTAATTACACCCACCATCCCTCCGACATCACACAACAACGAAGGCGTTTGCTTTATAGCTAACGGGTGATCTCTGTAGATAATCAAATATCGCTTCACATCTAAGCTATTTCTAACCAACTCAAGTATTCGTTCGTTAGGATTTCCAGTCACCTCACCATCCGCGCCTATCAACCAACCGGAATAGATAAGCTCTACCCCACTCACATAAACAACCGCATCAAATTGATTACGAACAAGCTCAATAGCCTTAATCGCCCTCTTCGATGACCACCACTGAGGTCTAGTGATCAACTGAACATTGACAGATAGATCATCATGAAGAGAATACTCTTTCAACAGGCAGTCAGCTTGCCTCTGCTCATCTAACGTAAGGGGCAGCTTAGTTTTTTCAATAATAGATTCATAGAAATCACTATCACCAAACATCCCCTTCTTATTGATAGAAAAAGCCCCCTGTATCTCACCGTATTCAACATGTTTAAGCGGTATTGAGTATTTTGATGCGAAGTAGCTAACAATATCTGTGGTAGTCCAATTAGGGCCCCAGTGATAAATCTCATCTACCTCATTTTCTGAAATGAAGTTGGAAATAATATAAGAGCAGTATTTATAACCAAGAAAGAAGCGGAAATTAAACCAAGCAGTTTTTAATTCAGATTCTTGCTGACCTATCATTCCAGCATAATACCTATCACCTTTACCCCCCTTCGCCTTACTCCTTTTTCCCTTAAAGATATAAATCGGGGCATATAGCAACTTAAATAAAAACAGAAATCTCAAGAATTTTTTTTTCTTTTTGTATGGGTCATCTCTATATTTAAATATAACTTTTTCAACTTTACGTATTTTTTCGACATCAAATGATGAATTTTTAGAAAACCAGAAATTGAAATTAAAGAGTAATGGCAGAATAACTTTCGGATCAAGAAGAAAGCAATACTGCGGAAGATAGCTTGTATTCTTGTATTCTTTCCTTATAAACTTGGATTTTTTATAAGTTTTTGAGTATGACCCTTCAAAAAAATGAAGATCCCCACTAAAACTCTTAACAAAAGAGTCTTTCTTCTCTTCATTGACAAACATCCCCGAGAGCACTTTCACTTTTTGACTCCTTTTTTATAAGCCTCAATAAACCCTGTATAATTATAGTCACTCAATATATTTTCTAGCTCTGTAAATCTAACAGCAAAATTTTCGTTTAAGTGATTTGAGTCTGACTCAATATAAGAAACCATTTCCCGAACTACATTACCACCAAACTTATAGTGCCTAAGGTCGATATACTCTTGTAAATCACCAGTGGATAAGTGTCCATCGATATAAATCAGACGAACATTCCCTACTCCCTGAAATATGTGATAGATGTTTGATATGAACTCACGGTACTCAGAAAACATTCTATTATTGTTCTCATACATCAGCTTCAAATAAAGCATACTATAAGGGGGGACGATTAAAACAAACTCAGTTTTTTTGTTCTCGCTAGCGACTCGTCTTAATTCAAACAAATCAGAAACATAATCAGTTGTGTCATCTTTAACAAAGGGTTTATTTTTAATTATTCTACTCGCCCTGCTGCTTATATTTTTCCAGCGCCCACCCTTGGCTTTCCAGCCATTAATGCCTGCTATTTCCGAGTTTTTTAACACCTGTCCCTGATACCAGTCATCTGATTTTTTTGATGACATACGTCTAATGCCGCAAGGAAACAATGGGACGCCAATCACACAGGAAAAATACTCCTGAGAAAAGTAAATCTTCAAATCATTAATAGTATATTTATCGAACAGATACATCCAGCTAGTGGGGTCCATATTAATCGGGAAATCACGCCTATGTAGCGACAACCCATGATCCATTGAGAACACAACAGACTGGAGTCTCTTCTTATCAAGCGCAAACTTCAGGTAACTTAAGCGCTCATGGATCGTACTGCCGAGAGTTGATACATTAACATATTTTAATCGACCAACACTCAGCTGATTTTCATTGAGCCTCAACAGCATACTAGACCCTAGTATCAGTGAATTATAAGAGGCATTTCTTAATACAACTGCAGCGCGCATCCGTCCGTCTTTATTTAGATCCTGATAGATCGTACGTGAATTGCCACCAAACAAATTAAGAGGGTCTGTAAAATAGCCCTTTGTAGCATACAAAAAAGGGATTGATAGCGTACTAAAAAAAGAGACAACTATAAAAAGATGTGTTCTAGAAATCATAATAAATAAACGCTGTGTGAGGAACCAATAAGAGTTTGAGCACACAAACAGAAATTAGCACGCCTGAAATCAGCACCCAGCGCCCCCTCAAAGTATTAAGCAATGGTTTATCCACAGTTCCATAACCAATAATTTGCAGTGAATTAGGAAGAAAAAATGCGACCGACAAACCCGAGACAATCGTCAAAAAATGAAACGTAGAGAGGGAGTGGGGGACGACAGATAACGGCGAGATCATGCCCCTATAAACAGAGAGTGCATCATCTATCGATTCCGCACGGAAAGGCACCCAAGCTAAATGAACAGCCAAAAAAGTTAGCAAGATAGAAAATACACCAAGAGGAATATCAATAAACCGTTTGTAAAGCTTATTCAGTAGAAGATAAAGACCATGTAGCGCCCCCCAAAGAACAAAGGTGAAGCCAGCTCCATGCCAAACACCACCGACAACAAAAGTGATAAAACCTGCTAAAAGTTCAACACCAAAACCCTTTCTATTTCCACCAAAAACACGATATATATGACGGTTCAAAAATCGACCAAGAGTAATATGCCAGCGACGCCAAAAATCCTGAATTGAAGTCGCTTTATATGGACTATTAAAATTTATAGGAAGCGTCAAACCGAACATCAAACCTAGACCAATTGCCATATCACAATAGCCAGAAAAGTCGAAGTAAAGCTGCAACGTATATGAGAGAGAGCCATACCAAGCATCTGTAAAACCTACTCCTTGCTCAATACCCGTTGAGTAAAAGTAGTCGCTATCAATTGCAAAGTAATCAGCAAATATTGTTTTCTTAAAAAAACCTATTGCAAAAAGCGTCATGCCAGAAAAAAATCTATCAGTATCCCTTCTTACCGGCATCCTCAAGTCTTTCTCAACGTCAGTATAATCAACAATGGGCCCTGCAATTAACTGAGGGAAAAACAGTATGTATGCACTATAAGTTAATAAATCGAACTGCTGTACCGTCTTATCATAGACATGAGTAAGAAACGCAATTTGCTGAAAGGTGTAAAATGAAATAGCTAGCGGTAATATAATGTTCTCAAAAAAAGAGGCGTCGAGCTTCAAAATATCATTAACAAAGAAATAACTATATTTAAAATAGCCCAAAGCACTCAACGCGCTTATAACACCAAAAGAAAATATACTTTTTCTTAAAAAACAGCTATTAGCCTTTTTAATCATTACCGCTACGCAGTAATTAAGAAGAATGAGCCCCAACATTAAAAAAAGGTAAGGCACACTCCATATTGCATAGAAGACAACACTTAGTATTATTATTGTAAATCGGTGGCCTAAATAACCACCTAAACCATAATAAAAAACTATCGAGAAAGGCAGATATAAATATAAAAAGTCTATACTACTAAATATCATATCTATACTTTAAGCAACGTTTCGGCCAATACAAAGTCTGCCTCGTAACTAACCTTAACCGCATACTTTTGATCAACAGGATAAAGCCCTAAGTTACCGCGCGTAGAAGCACTACCGTGAACATCCATGTTTTTTAGGTATTCGTCTGAGCGCCAATAAGCCAAATTCCAAGAAATAATATCTACCGGAGATATATTCTGAGTTGGTGGTAAGGGCTTATTTACATCAAAATTTAGAGGCTCTTTCTCATAAAAAGCATGCAATTGATGACGCACAGTAGTTAAACAAGTGTCAAAGCTATTTGTCAATGTAAAATCAATAAACCCGTCAATCAAATGCGAGGTGTTAAGAGGACAAACAGGGTTGACCAATACCATAGACTCACATTCAACCGATCTTAAAAAGTCTGCGTTAAACTGGTCTTGCGTTGCATTATCATCAGCAAGCGTAACAGAGCGATGATAAGGAATAGCCCCTAACTGCTCTGCTAGTAATAAAACCTCTTCTGAATCTGAATTCACATAGACCGCATCTACTTTTGAGTTCAATGCCGCCTCTATGGAATATTGAATCATAGGCTTGCCAGCCATGAGCCGCAGGTTCTTCCGAGGAACCCGCTTACTTCCGGCTCTCGCCGGAATTTGGGCTATACATTTGGGCTTATTATCCATTCAAACGAACTTCAAGCATTTTTATACGCGACTCATCCTCTACCTTCAACCTGTGGTAGTAACGCTCTTTACTTTTAAGCCATTCAAGCTCAAATTCAATACCCGCATCAAGCGCTGGAGCATAGCTTTCAATTGTGGAAGCAGGGTAAACAACCTTCCGGGTTTCAAAACGCTCAATTAAGCCTTTGGATATCAAATGCCTTAAAAACTCTTCACTATCATGAGACACGGCACCACCGATCGTCAGCGTATCAAGGCCCTTTGCGCGGGCTTTAGTCAAAGTTTTTTCGCAAATCTCAAGCATTTCGTTAGAATTCGCAAAAGCTCTGTCTTTACCCATTGATGCGGTAAGATCCACCCTACCGATCGTAATACCTGACAAATGATCAAAACCAGGCAGCTCCAACATGCTATCAAAGTTTTCAACTGCAGTGATTGTTTCAACATTAATCAAAAAATCAATTTCACTGGCGTTATCCTCAGGCACAAACTTCTGTATAGCATCAGTAAATTTAGAAACAGCAAACGCCGTTTCAGCCATTGGTGCAACGATTGACTTTACACCAAGGGTTAACGACTGGTAGATATCAGTTACCGCTTCAACCCCACCGATTTTTATGAGAAGGTCCATACCTGCTGTTGAGGTAAGATCCTTCAAACGAGAAAGCTCATCCGCTCGTGACCCTTCATTTTCATATTCTGCCTTAATCTCTTCAACGCCGTGCTCATTACTCAAGCGCTTCAAGATATCCAGCATTTGCCGTTCATTTTTGTTCATTTAAAAATCTTCCTTTATATTTTTCTATTGCAGCCGTAACAACATTTATACTTATATCATGCTCCAGCCTTAACCCACCCTGTTCTAAGGGGCATACGACAGACAGCCCATCCATTATACGCTTTTTATCCTTTAACATCAGAGAAATTATTTCTTTATCAACAAGGTAACTATCTGCAGTATCCACTAGGTAGAAATCATCCAGTTCACGAGCGAACTCACTCGCGAACTCCGAAGAGCAAAAACCAAGCTCAGAACTAATATAGGCAGAAACCCCCATACCCACTAACACAGCAAGACCGTGTGGGATTGTGAAGTGCGATGTGTTTTCGAGCGCATGCCCAACACAATGCCCAAAGTTAAGGAGATTTCGTTTACCAGTATCAAACTCATCCTCCTCGATTATGTCCTTCTTAATCTGGAGAGTACTTTCAATTAGGCTGCTCAAACTTCCATCCTCAACAGAGGCTGAAGATGCTAAGCCAACAACCTTATGGAGGCTGACATCAGGTTCAACCAAGTTGATTTTAACAACTTCCGAAAGCCCGGACATATAGTCACTTCGTGGCAATGTTGATAAGAAAGGAATATATGCGACAATTTTTTCAGGTGGATAGAATGTCCCCAAAATATTTTTACTAGACATAAAATTGATGGAGGTCTTACCTCCAATACAACTATCCCCCATTGCAAGTAATGTTGAAGGGAAGTAGTCCCAAGCAACTCCACGAAAGTAAATATTAGCAACAAACCCCGATAGATCTTGTATCACACCGCCGCCAATAGCGGCAATTTTAGAGTGCTTATTTAGCCCAACTGACACCATTTTAGCCAGCACCTCAGATACAAATTCTAAAGTTTTCTTCCCCTCATCAACCTCAACCGCAATCACCCTATCCTCTGATAGCAGGGGGAAAATATTTAGGTGCAGTTTATAAACCTTGGCATCAACAATCGTGAAATCGTATTCCAAAAAATCATCACTAGAAAGATCTTCGCTAAACTCAATCGAATAATCTTTTAATTTAGAATGTATTGTTATCACGACAAAAACCCCCCATCAACGACTATATTTTGACCTGTTATATAGCTATTTTTACTCGAACATAAAAACTCAACAACGTTTGCCACACTATCCGTCGCACCAAATCGCCCCAACGGAATTCCTTTGCAGAGCTCCTCCCTGCGCTGTTGCGAAACATTCTTGAATGTCATTTCAGTTTCGATAAACCCGGGAGAGACAGAATTAACCATTACCTCCCTACCACCAAGATCATGAGCCAACCCTCTAGTAAGCCCTAACAATGCTGACTTAGTCATTGAATAAACTCCACGACTGGAATATGAACGCTCAGACCACACGGATGCGATATTACAGATTGCAGTCAGCGATTGGAACCCTGCGACAAATCGACATAAGCTAAACGCCGACATTAAGTTAGTTTCGAGCATCTTGTCTAGATCCGCATCATTGTAATTTTCTACCGACCCAAGGATATTAATCCCCGCATTATTGACAAGCACCGACACCTCACCCTGAAAACTATTAATATAATTTGCAACTGACAACCGGCTAGACAGATCAAGTTCTTTCCTCGAAGGACTGATTACGCTGTAACCTGCATTTTCGAATTGAAGCACAATCCTTTCACCAATGCCCCTACTTCCACCAGTTATCAAGGCTACCGGTTTACTCATCTGCCCTCCTTAAACATTAAGATTTTCACTTTTCTTGCACAATTTTACAGCTGAATAAACTGCAAACCTAAAAATAGATATAATGGCCAGAAGCGCCATATGAATCGACCAGACTTAACTAAACAATTTTTCCGAACTTACAAACGATGTGCGATCAAGAAGAGAAAAATACATAAAAAAGTAAAAACAAATATATTATTCCATATGTAATAACTTTTTCAAAACACTTTTGACAACCAATTAAATACTATAAAGCAATAGCTCAACGATGACATAAGCGAGCGCCACCTATTCGAACCTGTCTACATTCACATGCTAAACTTGCAATTTCTGCACCCATTCTTAATCAGTATAACGAAATTGTGAAGCATTAGAACTGAGTGTAGGGAGAATTAACACCGCATTATCTTTGCAATCTACAATAGAAAGCAAGCTATTCGCCAAGTTATTACCATTCCATTAGCCGTACAAGGGTTGGGTACACAGCCATGCGCACTAAGCTTTTCTAGCTTTCAGTCCATCCTGACTCACAACCTATCATACCCGCGTGCACCGCAACCTCAACCCCGAATTCGATCAACTGTTTATTAACGGTAGATATCATCTCTTTCGGCATAGACTTGGTCGCTGGCAAAAATACGCGCCATAATCAGCAACCGAAAAAAGATATTTTTTTAATCCACATCATAATTATTCCTAAAAATACTCATTAACAACTTAATTATTTTTACCACAAAGTACACTGAAAAAGATAAAACACAATATTAAAGCCCTCTGGCCCTCACTTTTTTTCGGTTTTCGTATCCGTGACTATCACTTAATCAACTTTTACAACTTTAGATTTTCTTGTCATGTAACGGTCCTCTTTGGCTTTGACCGAAACCCCATATTTATCAAGAAGCCAGTAGGCATTTCCACACCAATATACTCTGGCATGTAATATTTTCAAGCAGCTTTCCTAAAATATTCTTAGCGACATATATATTGTCTACCTCAGAGAATGATCATCTGCAGCGCCAATAGCTGCTATCTACACCAAAGTAAATATTGAAGCGATAAATCGGGGAAGAGTGACCAGTAATTAACCTAACAAAAACTAGCAAATATATATAAAACATACTCAGACAACCCTAGCTCGGGACTTAGTATTAAATCTCTGCCTCTAACTGCTCTGACTTTTCGTCTTTTGCCTTTGGAAGCAATAGCCCTCTAACATTTAGCTCAATTTCACTAGATATTTCAGGGTTTTCCTCTAAAAATTTAGCAAAATTCGCCTTGCCCTGACCTATTTTTTCGCAACCATATGAGTACCAAGCACCAGCCTTGTCAACTAGACCGATTTTAACACCTTGATTAATAAACGCCCCCACAAGGCAAATACCTTGACCATACAAAATTTGAAATTCTGCCTACTTGAACAGATGAGCAATTTTATTTTTAACCACTTTTACACGAGCTTCATTAACAACAATCCCCCCCCCCCCCCCCCCCCCC
>Ga0105351_1001352_pt1 | contig 11258 bp, 11 predicted proteins | sample EN4Hudsemesocosm_FD_83662 | JGI IMG/M metagenome (GOLD analysis project Ga0105351, IMG submission 83662) | Methane-oxidizing microbial communities from mesocosms in the Hudson Canyon - EN4B Hudson Canyon | ecosystem: Environmental > Aquatic > Marine > Cold seeps | place: Hudson Canyon... | reverse complement strand
TGCAGCAGTTGAACTTAAAGTACCAACGGGAGGATATGAATTTGTAAGTACCTTTGAGGGGTTACAAAAAGCAGCATCAAATATGGGTTTTCCTTGTGTAATTAAACCAGTGATGAGTTCTTCTGGGCATGGGCAAAGTATTGCAAAATCAGCTGAAGATTTAAGCTCTTCTTGGGAAATTGCCAAAGAAGCTAGAGGAGATGCAAGTGAACTAATTGTTGAAGAGTTCATCAAATTTGACTATGAAATTACTATGTTAACTGCACGAAGTAAAAATGAAACGGTATTTTGTGAACCCATTGGTCATATTCAACAAGATGGCGATTATATATTTTCATGGCAACCAATGAATATGAGTGAAAGTGTAAAAAACAAAGCACAAAATATTGCTAAAACTATTACAGATGGTTTAGGGGGAAGAGGAATATTTGGGGTAGAGCTTTTTGTAAAAGGCGATGACGTATACTTTAGTGAAGTTAGTCCACGTCCACATGACACGGGAATGGTCACAATGATTACGCAATCTCAAAGTGAATTTGCTCTTCATGTTCGTGCAATTTTAGGTTTACCTTTAGATTATATTGATTATGGAGCAGGTGCAAGTGCTGCTTATAAAGCAAAAAGTGATACATTCAATCCTCAGGTTATCATTGATGAAAAAGCATTTAGCAAAACCTCCTATGTAAGAGTTTTTGGAAAACCTCAAAGCCATATAGGAAGAAGAATGGCCGTAGCACTAACATTTGATAAAGAATCAAGCCAAAAAGCACTTGATAATGCTAAAGATATTATAAAAAACTTCAGCGATAAATAAAATCCACTTATATAAAACTCCTGCTAATAGGTAGGAGTTTTACTCTTAAATCACGCTAAATCTCTCTTTTTAAGCCACAATAGATTATTTTATAAAGAATTTGTAAATTTAGCTATGAACTATATAGTGGCATTTCTAAGAGTATTTATACTACTAACTAGTACTATAAATACTCAGTGCCCTTGACATATACTACTAATTAGTAGTATAATTTCACCAGGAGTACAAGATGAGCAAAGTAAGTTTGAAAAGTTATGGTAAAAGAACAGATGAGGCAATGAGAACTTGGATGCAAGTAGCTCGTGTATTTAATAAATACTCAACTACAGAAATCCAGTATTTTGCAGAACATGACCTAACTATGAATCAATTTAAGGTCTTAGAAGTTTTATATCACAGAGGTGATTTAAATATAGGCTCAATTACTAAACTTACAATGAGTACACCAGGAAATATTACCGTGGTTGTGAAAAATTTAAAACGTGATGATTGGATTACATCTATTTGTGATCCAGAAGATAAACGAGCAAGTATTTTATCTATTACCCAAAAAGGCAAAGATAAAATGGCGGAAGTTTTTCCTCAGCACTCAAAAAATTTAAAAACAACAATGGATGTTTTAAGTGATGAAGAGTTACAAACTTTACATCATCTGTTAAAAAAAGTCTACAAAGGTTAAAGGCTTTTTTTTATCAATATAGTACTAACTAGTATTAAAAAAAGGAATAAAAATGAAATTAGTAAAATTAGGATTAGCATCAATATTAACAGCAGGTGCATTATATGCAGGTACATACAACGTAGATACAACTCATTCAGATGTTGGTTTTAAAGTTAGACATTTGATGATTTCAAATGTAAAAGGAAATTTTGATAAATTTGATGGAGCGTTTGATTATGATGAAAATACAAAAACATTAAAATCATTTGTGGGAAATATTCAAGTTAACTCTATTAACACAGATAATGCAAAAAGAGATGGGCATTTAAAATCACAAGATTTGTTTAATGTTGCAAAGTATCCAACAATCACGTTTAAACTAGACAAAATTTCAGATGAAACTGCTTATGGTTCATTGACATTAAAAGGTGTAACAAAAGATGTAGAACTTGATTTTGAAAACAATGGTATGGTTAAAGATCCATGGGGAAATACAAGAGTTGGACTTGCATTTACTGGAAAAATAAACAGAAAAGATTATGGATTGTCTTGGAATCAAGCACTTGAAGCTGGTGGTGTTATGGTTGGTGAAATGGTAAAGTTTGAAATTGAAATCGAAGGAATTTTAGCTAAGTAATTAGCTAAAGTTTAAAAAAAGGATAAAAAATGTCAATGCCTATTAAAATGAATTTAGAAAAAGATAAAGAGTATTATTACTGTACATGTGGGAATAGCAAAGATGGTATTTTCTGTGATGGAGCACACCAAGGAACTGATTTTTCACCTAAGGTATTTAGTGTAGAAAAAAGTAAAGATTATTACCTATGCCCTTGTAAAAAAAATGATGGATCACCATTTTGTAATGGTGCTCACGCAAAATAAGGAATAATATGTTGCCAAGTATATTTATATCACATGGAAGTCCAAGGCTTTCAATCATGGATAATGAGAGTTCAACTTTTTTAAAAAACTTATCATCTTTATTTATTGAACCAAAATATATCTTGGTGATATCTGCACATTGGACAACTAAAGATTTAAAAATCTTATCCAATGAAAACCCTAAAATTATTTATGATTTTTTTGGTTTTGAAGATAAATTATATCAGCAAAAGTATCATGCTAAAAATGATATTAAACAAGTTAATAAAATTATTGATTTGTTAACTCAAAATAATATTAAAATTCAAAAAGATAAAATAAGAGAAGGTTATGATCATGGTGTTTGGTCGATACTTGGTTTATTATATCCAAAGGCAAACATACCTGTAATTCAGCTATCTTTACCTTTAAGTTATTCAATAAAGCAGTTACTTAACCTAGGAAAAGTTTTACAAGAAGTAAGAAAAGACACTTTAATTATAGGAAGCGGTGCAATGACCCATGATATACAAAACTCCAATTACAAAGAGAATGCACCTGTTGAAAAAGAAGCAGAAAAGTTTAGAAACTGGGTTGTATCAAAAATAGAAAATCAAGATTTCAATACATTAGAAAATTTTATGCAGACAGCACCACATCTTGATAAGAACCACCCAACACTAGAGCATATTTTACCTTTGTTTATAAGCCTTGGTGCATCACAAAATAAAATAGGTACATTTTTAAATAATATTTACATGTATGGGAATCAAGCTATGGATACCATACTTTTTAAGGAGTAAGTTATGTATACAATTTTAGTTGCAAGTTTAAATGAGAATATGAAATTGGCGAAAAAGTTGCAAGAGCAGTTAAATACTCTTGGCAAAAAATCACAAATAGTAAATCTTGTTGATTTGAATCTTCCTTTATACGACAGTTATAAAGAAGAAATGAATGGGATCAATAAAGAAATTTTTTCACTTATACAGTTAATGGAAAACTCTGATGCATACATTCTTGTATCTCCTGAGTACAATGGCTCAATTCCTCCTGTTTTATCCAATGCTATTGCTTGGATTTCACGAGCTAGTGATGACTTTAGAAAGCTTTTTAATGAAAAAGTATTTTTACTAGCAACTCACAGTGGTGGAGATGGAACAGGAGTTACACAAGCAATGAGATCACAGCTTATGAAACTTGGTTCAATTGTACTTTCAAGAGAAATCATAACAACATACGAGAAAGAACTTAACGAAAAAAGTTCTTTGAAAATATTAGAACAATTTGTGAGATTTTCACAAAAATAAGGAAAAGTAATGTTAAAAAAAATACCAAAAAATGATATGTTTTTATCAAATCAAGGGTGGTTAAAGAGCCGGTTTCATTTTTCATTTGCCCAGTATAGAAACTATGATAATGTTAACTTTGGAGTATTGAGAGTTTTAAACGATGATATCGTTCATGCAAACTCTGGTTTTGATATGCATCCTCATAATGATATGGAGATTATTTCATATATAGTAGATGGAGAAATCACACATAAAGACTCTATGGGGAACGAAAGAAGTGTTAAAAGAGGCGAAGTTCAGTACATGAGTGCTGGTACGGGTATATTTCATTCTGAACACAACAAAACAAATAAAGACCTACGTCTTTTACAAATTTGGATTGTACCACCTAAAAAAGGTCTTATCCCCATTTATGGAGAAGAAAAATATAAAGAAGAAGAAGCTAAAAATAGGCTTTTAAATATTGTATCTTCGAAAAATGGAGACTCAAGAGTTAAAATCCACCAAGATATTAATATGTATGTGAGCCAATTAGATGAAAATAAAACTTTAGAATTTACTCTAGAAAAAAACAGACAAATTTATTTTGTACAAATTGAAGGAAGTTCAAGCATTAATGGAGTTGAATTAAACGCTGAAGATGCTATGGAGATAACAAGCGAGCAAAAACTTATCATCAAAGCACATAGTGATTCCCACTTCTTATTTATAGAGATGCAAGAAGCATAAAATCAAACTTACACAAAATTAATTACTTTATTTTGTACAAGTTTATCAAGCTCACTTGGAATACTTACTTTTTTATCAACTTCCAACCAATTAAGTTTTTCTAACTTTAAAATTTGTTTTGGAAGCGTTGATAATTTATTATGAGATAAGTTAAATTGAGTAAGTTCACATAAGCCTCCAATAGACTCAGGTAATTGCGAGATTTTATTTTTAGAAATCCAAAGCTCTTTCAAATTACTTAAAACTCCAATTTCCTCTGGAAGTTTTGTTAAGTTATTTTCATATACCCAAAGATCAGTTAGTTTCTCAAGCTTTCCTATTTCACTAGGTAAACTTTCAAGTTTATTTTCATAAACCCAAAGGTATTCAAGTTTTTTGAGGTTTCCAATACTTTTTGGTAATTTTACCAAAGCATTATTGTTTATAAGTAACTCTGTTAAATTTTGTAACGCTCCGATATCTTTTGGTAACTCAACTAACTGATTATCAAAAAGGCTTAAACTCGTAAGTTTTGACAAGTTTGTGATTTCTTCGGGTAAAAACTTTAATTTATTTCCTAAAACATTTAATTTAACAAGGTTCTTTAACTTTCCAATTTCTTTTGGTAACTCGATTAGTTTATTACCTAAAACACTTAAAACTTCTAAATTTATCAATTCTCCCATCTCGTTAGGGAGTTTTGATAAATTATTTTTAGAAATACTCAACTCTGTTAAATTAGTAAGGTTAGAAAGTTCACAAGGTAACGTTCGTAGTCTGTTTTTATAAAGATGCAGTTTTTTTAGCTTTTTTAAGTTTCCTATTTCTTTTGGCAAATAGGTTAAATCATAATTATAAAGGTTTAACTCTTCAAGATTTAACAAAACTTCCTTATTCCTAGGCATTCCTCTATTATATTTTTTATTAAAACCTTTTTCAACAGCATATAAATCATCTATATTATTTTCATCCGCCCAGCGCCAAAGTCTCTCAATCCAATCAGCATTCATCACATTTTGCACTTTGTTTGAGAGTATTTTATTGGTGATGTTAACAAGTACTTTAGATTGGTAAAGTGTTACATTAATCGATTCCCTTTTAACAATTGTCCCTGTTCTACTAGTCATGTTTTCACCCTTTAAGCTGTTTGAGTTTCTTGTCTCATTTGTTCAAGAATATTTTCTTTTTCAACTTTTAACTCGTTTTCTTTTTCTTGAAAATACTCATCCATATCATTTATTTTATTTACTAAGATAAAAGTTTCATTCTGCTTGATACTTTCAAGTTCAGTTTTAATTGACTTTATTTTTTCTCGTGAACCTTTGATCTTTCTTTTTAATATTTTTTTGTCAAATAAAGTATCTGAAGTAACTGAAAAACTCTCACCTGTAAGAAGTTGGTCTAGTATCTCTGAAACTTTTTTGATATCTTTTTGCTGGTATGCAGCATTTAATACTTTAAAAATATCCTCAGCTTTTTCTTTTTTTGCCTCTTCAATAATATCAGGATGGCAAAGTTTACTGGCTTTTTTATAAAGCCTTTTTAACTCTTTTTTCTCTTTTTTGCTTATTTCAATTGGCGTATCATAATATTGATTTTTAAATTGTTCATGAAAATCGTGAAAGTCTTTTTTTGCTTCATAATATTCATATTCATATTCTTCATTATTTTTATACATAAACTCGTAAAATTCTTCTCTTAAGACTAAAACTTCTTCAATTAAATACCCAAGTTTTATATGATACTTTGTATTAAAGTCATTTACTACATTGTGGTATTCTTCAACTCTACAACTTAAAAGTAAAAATTGTTTCTCAAGAATTTTTAATTCTATTTTTAAACCTTGAACTTCTTCATTTTCATAAAGAATCAAAGAGGTAAACTGTTGTATATATCTATCAATTAAAGGTATTACTTTTTCAAAATCTGTATTTTGTATAAGTATCAAGATACCTTTAACTTCATCATCAATATCAAGTTCATACAGTCTGTTTATTTGTAATTGAATGGTTTCATCATCCTCAATAGTAATTGAGTTTTTTATGATTTCTAATCTTTTTAAAATCTTCTTCATGTTACCTTTCAAAAACGAACCAATAGTATTTACGTGATATTATATCTAATATGTCATGATGTTTATGCTATATTTTACAAATAATTAAAAAATAATAATCTATAAAAAATATCTCAATTTAAAGATAAATCTGCTTTAGTTCGCATAATAAAGGGACTTCTGGATAATACTTATATTTATTTTAAAAAAATAACTTGACTTTAAAGACCGTTATTATGCTAAGTTTAAGAAAGTTAAAATTTTAAATTCAATTTTTGTAAAATTTTGGATACAGATTAATAATTTTTAAATAAACGTTTTTAAACCAATCTTTTATAAAAAATAATGAAATGTTTTATTCTTCATATTTATACTTTTCAATTGAAATCACTTCATAATCAAAGGTAGTATTATTAATTACAAATTCTATTTCATCTCCAATTTCACTTCCTAAAAGTTTTTTTCCCAAAGGTGAAATATTTGATATCTTATTTTCACTTGGGTTTGTTTCAAAGGTACCAACTATTATAAATATTTTCTTCTCAAGGGTCGTTAAGTCTATTACAAGAACTTTTGAACCAAAATTAACTTTATTATGCGTTAGCTGTAAAGTATTTATAACTTCAGAATTATTTATAATTTTTTCTAAAAATCTTAGCCGTTTATCGATATTCCGTAACATCTCTTTTGCACATATATATTCTGCATTTTCACTTCTGTCCCCATGTGCTGCTGCGATTTCTTTTTCTTTAACCCAATATGGTTTCTCTTTTTGAACCAAATGATGAAATTCTTCAACAAACTTTTGAAACCCTTGTTCTGTAATTAGATTTTTTTGCATGTAATACCTCTAAAATTATTGTAGTTAAATACATTTTAAATTCTGTTTTATTTTATTTGTATATAATACAAAATCACATATAACCCAACAGGAAATCTTTTGCTATATAATTATGATACAAGTTCATTATTAACCATAAATAATAATGTAAAAACAAATCCCGACTTACTAAAAGGCTACTTACAAGGAACGCTTTATTTAGCTCCTCAAAAAAATATTATCAATGCACCCCATTATGGGATTGACTATGATACAAAAGCGATTAACCTTTCGAAAGTAAACTTATGTAAACATGCAACTACAGGCTGTTCTATCTCATGTATTTATCATCAAGGGATATTTAAACATGCCCTTTTTCAAAAAAACAAAGTGAAACAAGCAAGACTTAAAAGAACACTTAAATTTTTAACTCAAAGAGAAACTTTTTTTGCTCAAATTATTAAAGAAATTAAAGCCCTTCAAAGAAAATCAAAAAGAAAAAATCTAATTCCTATAATTTCACTTAATGGAACATCCGATATTCTATGGGAAAAAGAAGGTTTTATATACCAAGAGAAAGAATATAAACACCTCATGGAACTCTTCCCTGAAGTTCAGTTTTTTGATTATACAAAATACAATATTCCAAAAAGTAGAAAAAAACTTCCACTTAATTATCACCTAACGTATTCAAGAGCAGGAACACATAGAGGCAAGATAATTGATGATTGGGAAACGATAACTTCTTATTTAGATAAAAATATCAATGTAGCAATTGTATGTACTTACGCAATAAAAACTAAGCTTTTGGATAACTCTCATTATCAAGATTACGGTCTTATTGATGGTGATTTACAAAATAACAGAGCACTTGACCAAAATTCAAAAGGTGAAAAAGGAAATATCATTCTTTTGGAAGCTAATAAAAAAACAGATATCAATAGTAGTGGGTTTATTTTACAAACAGAAGAAGAGATTCAAGGGTATTTAACTTAAAAATTAAAATAGTTTTGTTTTATCTACGAGAATATCTTCGTGATTTACAAACCTATCACATCTTTTCCCTTCTAATTTAAGACACACTTTTTGCCATCTTAAAGTGTGTCCACTATTTTTATGTGAGAAATCACCAAACTTAAACATAATTGCGTGGGCATATTCGTGCGGTATTACATCTTCAATCATATAATCTTCGCTCTCTTTAAATCTCTTTTTATTTAAATAAATTTTAATTACATTTGTTTGAGTATCATAGGTTGTCATTCCAAAAAGTTTGCTGTTCATTTTATCTGTAATTAAAAGTGGCGTATTAAAATTTAAGTTATATTCATTTTTAATAATTCTTAGTACTCTATTTTTTTTATTGTTTACTTTGCTTTTTATATCTTTAGATAGTGGGTTAGTATCAAATTTGTGACTTTTATACCAACTCAAAAACAATAGTATTACACAGATACTTGTTATTGTGAAAAATATCATATAAAGTCTATTTGATGAGTTCATTTTGTTCTGCAACTTTCACTAAAATATAGTTAATTTTTATACATATATTATTTAAGTTTAGCAATATGTAATTATTGTAGAATAAATTATACCAAACAAAAAGTGATAACTGTGAAAAAAAAACAAAATAATGTTTTATTAATCATAATTATATTCATTCTAACATCATTTATAAGTATTCAAGCAACCAGCTTAAAAAAAGTCTCTTTACAGCTTATGTGGTTGGACCAATTTGAATTTGCTGGCTTTTACATAGCAAAAGAAAAAGGTTATTATAAAAATGTAGGATTGGATGTACACCTCAAACAATTTACTCCAAATACTAATATCTTAGAAACTGTAATAAATAATAAAGCCCAATTTGGGATAAGCTCTTCTTCTTTACTTATTGAGAAATCAAAAGGAAAAGATGTTTTACTCTTGGGCTCAATTTTTCAATCCTCTCCATTAGTTTTATTGGCATTAGAAGATTCTCCTATTAAAAAAATAGAAGATATTAAAGGCAAACGTGTGATGATTACAAAAGAAGAAGTCTTTTATGTAACTTTGCAAACAATGCTTAAAAGTAAAAACATTGACATCGAAGATCTTGAGCTACTGGAGCATTCCTTTAATATTGATGACTTAATAGATGGAACGACTGATTTATTACTTGCATACTCAACAAATGAGCCCTATACACTTGAAGAAAAAGGCTACAAAAGCAAAATTTTTCATCCAAAAGATTATGGGTTTAATTTCTATGAAGATTTGATATTCACAACAAACAAATTTCAAAAACAAAATCCAAAGATTGTAAGTGATTTTTATTCTGCAAGTATCAAAGGCTGGAAATATGCTTTTGAAAATATTGAAGAGACAGCAACCTTAATACATAAAAAATATAATTCACAAAACAAAACAATAAAAAGTCTTATATTTGAAGCAAATGAAATGAAAAAACTTTCCTTAATTGAAGATGTTGAATTTGGTACAATCACAAAAGAAAAACTAACACTTATTGAAAATAGTTACAAAATTATGGGACTTATTGAGAATAATCTAAATCTAGATGAGCTTTTATTATCACCCACTAAAAAACCTAAAAGAAAATCAAACCTTACATTAGAAGAGCACTATTATTTACAAGAAAAAAAGAATCTAACATTTTGTGTTGATCCAAATTGGTTCCCCTACGAAGCAATACGAAATGGAAAACACACGGGTATGAGTGCAGATTTAATTGAACTAATAAGAAAAAAACTTGATTTTCCTTTAACCTTGGTTACTACAAAACACTGGACTGAATCTTTAGAATTTGTCAAAAGTGGGAAATGTGATATTTTACCCTTAGCCAAAGAAACTGTACAAAGGAAAAAGTTTTTAAACTTTTCTAGACCTTACTTTAGCTTTCCTGTTGTTGTTGCAACAAAAACAGATAAACCATATGTTCCAAAAGTAGAAAGTATTCTACACCACAAATTAGGCATTGTTAAAGGGTATTCTCTTACTAAAATTCTAAAAGATAAATATCCAAATATTACAATAGTAGAAGTTGATTCTGTTCACGATGGATTAAACAAAGTAAAAACAGGAGAAATTTATGGATTAATCGACTCACTTATTACTATTGGGTATGAAATACAAAATAAATTTTTATCAGAACTTAAAATTTCAGCACAGTTTGACATGAATCATCCTATGTCCATCGCTTCAAGAAAAGATGAACCTCTTTTACACTCAATTTTACAAAAAACATTAGATGACATTGATGAGAAAAGCAAACAAAATATTATCAATAATTGGATTTCTATTAAAGTTGAAAAGGGCACTGATTATGCATCTTTGTGGAAGTTTTTTGGCATCTTAACTATCATTTTAGTAGCATTTACATACAGACACTATATTCTAACTAAGTCTAAAAAAGTCCTCGAGAAAAAAGTCGAAATGAAAACAAAAGAGTTACAAGTACTCAATGATAATTTGGAGAAAAAAGTCCAACAAAGAACCGAGGAACTTGAAGACTCCAATGAGGTATTCCAACATATGTTACATACCACAATGGAAGCAATCTTCATTTTAGAGTATAACTATTGCGTGGATGCAAATAAAGAAGCCATTGAATTATTTAAGTACCCCAATAATGAGGCTTTAATTGGAACTTTTATGTTTGATCTAATTATCAAAACCTCACATGAATATCTAAAATCAGGGGAAGACTTAAGTAAAAATAGACCCTATGAAATCAAAGCAGTTAAGAGCGATGGAACAGTTTTCCCAGCCTTAATTAAAATACAAAGCTTATCAACAAAAAACAGAATAATTAAAATTCTTACCTTATTAGACTTAACCAATATAAAAGAACAAGAATTAAAACTAATCAACCAATCAAAAATGGCAAGCTTGGGTGAACTCATTGGAAATATAGCACACCAATGGAGACAACCCCTTGCTTCAATTACTACAGCTGCAAGTGGAATGAAAATGCAAAAAGAACTAGAGATACTAGATGATGATGAATTTTATACTAACTGTGATGATATAGTACAAAGCAGCAACTACCTTTC
>Ga0105351_1001345_pt1 | contig 11279 bp, 8 predicted proteins | sample EN4Hudsemesocosm_FD_83662 | JGI IMG/M metagenome (GOLD analysis project Ga0105351, IMG submission 83662) | Methane-oxidizing microbial communities from mesocosms in the Hudson Canyon - EN4B Hudson Canyon | ecosystem: Environmental > Aquatic > Marine > Cold seeps | place: Hudson Canyon | collected... | reverse complement strand
AGAAAAACTATCAAACTAAAGCCATTGCAGTAACAGATAGATTGGGGGTGGCAGCTGATCTATACGAAAATTACTGGCAACCACAATTAGGCTTACCTATTGCACCTGCGCCAGAGGACAACCCTGTCAATGAAGAAAAAATAGCCTTAGGCAGAAAGTTATTTTTTGATCGGCGTCTGTCACTCAATAATACATTTTCATGTGCAATGTGTCATATACCCGAACAAGGGTTTAGTAGTAATGAAATGACTACAGCAGTCGGTATCGAAGGGCGTAGTGTTAGAAGAAATAGTCCGACAATTTATAATTCGGCGTATGCCGCGTTGTTGTTTCATGATGGCCGTGAAAATACTTTAGAACAACAAGTTTGGGGGCCTTTGTTAGCAGATAATGAAATGGGTAACCCATCCGTTGGGCATGTCGTTGATAAAATAAAATCTTTGAATGACTATCAGGACATGTTCGAAGATATTTTTGATCAACCCGCAAATATGATAACCATTGGTCAGGCAATTGCCAGTTATGAGCGTAGTTTAACTTCAGCTAATTCAGTATTTGATCAATGGTATTTTGGAAAAAAAGACCCTGGAATAGCTGCTTCAGTAAAAAATGGTTTTAAGTTATTTACAGGTAAAGCAGGCTGTAATGGTTGTCATACAGTAGCGCAAAACTATGCTTTGTTTAGCGATAATAAATTGCACAATACCGGTGTGGGTTATCAGGAGTCTATGGGACTAAAATCTAAAACCCAGAAAATTCAAATTGCTCCAGGGGTATTTATCGAAGTCGATAGAAAACAGCTTGAGTCAATTGTAGAAACAAAACAGAGTGATTTAGGTCATTATGAAATCAGCCAAAATCCACAAGATCGTTGGAAATATAAAACCCCTACACTGCGGAATATAGCCTTGACAGCGCCTTATATGCATAATGGCGCATTTTCAAGCTTAGAGGATGTTGTTAGATTTTATAATCAGGGAGGGGTTATAAATGAGAACATTGATCCATTGATTAAAGCGTTAAATTTAACTGAAACAGAAATTAATGAATTAGTCGATTTCTTAAAATCATTAACAGGCAGTAATGTTAAGGTGCTGGTATCAGATGCCTATGCAGCGCCAATCGGGGATATTTAAAACTGAATAAAAGATCATGAAATTTCATGGCTTGAAAATAGACCCCGGTAATCTGTACCGGGGCGTTGATTGGTAAATATATATTCAGCATGGAATCATGCACAAATTTTGGATAAGATTAATTTCCAACACCTACGTAGACAAGTTCCAGTGCATGTAATGCATTTTTACAATTTTTTGTTGATTGTAATTCAGCATTGTCATAACAAGTTTTGTTTTGTTGACGTGCTTCTTTAACATTAGCTGTATACCATGCAATTGATTTAGCTTCTTGTTGATTGCTATTTGTTACGGCATAAGCGGTTGCTGTTGCTGCAATAGATGAGATAATGACGGCAAGGATCAGTTTTTGGTTTTTCATAATAATGTCTCTAAATCAGGTTTAAGATAGTATTGTTTGTGCTCATAATTAGTTATGAGTTGAGTAAAGAATAGATAACTTAATTTAGTTTGGAAATGTGGTTAATTGTCGCGCGTCAAATTGACGCGTGAGTTGGCACGTTAATTGTTTATTGTTATTGGTTTGGGCTTAATAAAGGCAGTGTTATTAAGGTGTTATGTGTATTTAAAGCAGATTTTTTGAGGCATTTGACTCATTGGTATATGTCAAATCACTGAAAAAATGAATTTATAGCCAATAACTTAAATTATTTAAAATGAAGGCGTGAGATTTTTTAAAATATTTTTTTTAAAAAAATCAATTCAACATGCAATGAGTGGCAACTTAATAACAATAAATTAGTGTTTTATTAGGCGTCTTTGACTAATAAATAGTCAATAAAGTTATCCAGTTGTTGTAATTGCTTACTATATGGAATGAGCATGCGCACATTGTAGAGAGTCTTTTTTGCGGATAATAGCTGTGATTGAGTCAGTAAATCAATAACAGCATGACTTTGCTGATAAATTAAAAAGTGACGAAAGACCATGGCTGCCTTGGTTGTGTTTAAGGCTAAAGACTGATTTATAGCCAAGCTGCTTTGTTCAATTTTATGCTCGAGTAAAGACTGAATAGCCAGCGAAAGCCAATATTGAGCAGATTTCTCACAATTGATCAGGTTGTTTAAATCTGCTTGGCAACGTGAACAAGTAATCGATTGTTTTAGCCGAGCATTACAGCATGGACAACGTTCTATCATGATTCCAGATAGTAAATTATATTGTTTAATTCAGCGACTGGTTTATCCAGCCCTGCAATATCTTCACGTTCTATACAGGGCGTAATCAGTTCAATTAAATTAAGCATATCTTCTTTATCGTCACTAGAAATAGTATCAAAGAGTTTTTCCGCTTTGGCGATGCTCGCTTGTGCAGCTATAACTTCTGGGGCAACAATGGGGGCAGTTTGCTGTTGTTCATCTTGTCCATACAGACTAGAATCCAGCTTTCCAAATAGGGAAGAAATACGTTGTTTAGCTGTATCAATTGAACTGCCTTCAACAGGTGATAAAGCATTATTTATGGTGATAGATTTTTCCATGCCTGTGGCTTTTTCCACAGCAGAAACATGTAATAAACCATTGAGGTCAAGATCAAGAGTTAGCGTGATAATGTTGCCTGCCTCTACATCTTGCAAGTTTTCTACCCGGAATTCAGCTATTTTTACATTGTTTAAGGCATCGGGGTCTTCACCCTGATAAATAGTCACTTCAACAGTATCTTGCCCGTTATGACTGGTGATAAAGGCTTCAGATTTACGATTAGGTAATACACTGTTTTTATGAATGATTGGAACAAAGGTAAAGGGGTATGGTTCACCATTTAAAGAGCCAATAGCACTGGTACCATAGGTATATGGAGTCACATCGACTAATACAGTATCAACTTGCTGACCATTAATCATGGCGGCCTGAATCGCTGCGCCCATGGTGACACATAAATCAGCATCAATTTCACCATGAGGCTCAAAACCAAATTCATTGGCTAAGCGCTCACGAATACAAGGGGTTCGAGTAGAACCGCCTACCAGAATGATTTCATCAATATCAGCGCTAGTAAAATTTGCCCCTTTCATGGCTATATGTACGGCATCCATAGTGTCGTTGATATAGTCTTCAATCAAATTTTCATATTCCATACGAGAAAGTTCGATGGATAAATGAATGGCAACACCGCCTTGTTCTAGCAAATATTCTTCATCAATCTGCGCATAAGGTTGCTCTGATAATACAAACTTTGCATTCTCAGCTGCTCGAGTGATACGAGCCATGGCTTTACTGTTTGCTCTAGCATCAACGCCAAAAGCTGTTTGTAGATGGTTCAGTAAATATTCAACAATTTGCTGATCAAAATCATCACCACCCAAATGATTGTTGCCATGGCTAGAGAGTACTTCCACCACGCCAGCTTGTATATTAACCACCGACACATCAAAAGTGCCTCCACCAAGGTCATACACCAGCACATGTTTTTGTTCTGCCTGATTTGCATCGTAAGCCAATGCGGCCGCAGTGGGTTCATTAATGATTCTGACAACCTCTAAACCTGCAATTTCACCTGCTTCACGCGTTGCCTGACGTTGAGCATCAGAAAAATAGGCGGGTACGGTAATAACTGCTTTACTGATGATTTGTGCCAGATGCTTTTCGGCAATTTCTTTCAGGCGCTTAAGAATGATGGCAGAAATTTCTTGAGGGCTATAAGTATGCTCTGCTAACTTTACCTGGGTCTCCTGTCCCATCAGGCGTTTGATCGATTTAATGGTGCGCTCAGGATAAAGCAGATACTGGTTTCTGGCAGTTTCCCCAACAATAATTTCGCCGTTATCATCTAGACCCACATAAGACGGCAATATTTTTTTATCAGCATCAGCAATAACGCTTACTTTACCTTGCTCGATAATCGAAACTTCCGAGTTGCTTGTACCTAAATCTATACCAATAATAATTTCAGTCATAAATGAGTGTTTATTTAATGTTAATTTTGTTCACTTTAACTTCTGCCAGTCGCAGAACTTGATTCTTATACAGAAAGCCTGCTCGCAATTCTTCTAGCACAACAGCATTTTCAATATTTTGATTATTGCCTGTTTCAACTGCGATCATCGTTGTTGGATCAAATAATTTGTTGATACAATCAATTGTATCAACATGATAACGTTTTAATACTTGATCAAGGTGTCTAATGGTCATGAGCTGTCCATCTTTAAAGCGTTTGATAAAGTGTATGTCTTTTTTTCTGGAGCTTTTGAATATTGACTTAACAGGGCGATAGTTTTGTAAAATGCCCATACTCGCGCTTAAGCGGTCATAAACATCAATAAATTCAAGCAGCATTGCCCGCATCGTTTCATCTTGTTGTTGCTTTAATTGCCGGGTTGATTGAGCCAAAGTTTCAGACAATATTTTATTATCATCTTGTACAGTAGCCAATGTTGTATCCAGTGTATCAAGCGTGTTTTTAAATTGCCTGGATTCAACTTTTACTTCTGTTTTTAAACTGACCATTTCACTGAGTAAGGTGTTTAAATCAGGTTGTGCAATTGTTGGGACAGCTTCAACAGTACTTTGTTCTAAATACGCTTGAAATTGTTCAATTAATTGATTTTTTGGTGCGTCTGTCGTCATTTTTTTTCTGCTCGAGAGATGGCATTTTGAATGGTTGAATCATCAATGCTGACTTGTAACAAACTATTAAACTGTTCAGCGCTAATCGTTGTGTTCTGTTGTGACGGTAAAGCCTGGTCAATGACTTTATTAAAGTCGGGAACAGGAACATTGAATAGCTCATAACTCAGTCTGCATTTAATATCTTTAATCGAGGTATAGGCATCATGTATTAACTGAAATTGCAGCTGATCCCTATCTGGCGGATTATCTTTAACTTTTTGTAAATAAGCCTGTTTAATTTCAGCATCTGTTGCTTCAGGCTTCACATTTAATAGTTGATAAGGTGTTTTCATAAGGGCATTATGCATTAAAAAGTATCAGATCCATAAGTCGGGGCAACATTAAAAAAACCAAGAATATCGTTAATATTGAGATTAATATTAATGCCTAAACTAGCAGAGGCTTTAATTACCATTAAAGCAGAAAATAAATCAGGGTCTTGCATCATGGCAATTAAAATATGTTCATTATTGTCACTATCTTGAGTCAATTCCTTAACTAATTGTTCAGGTGATGTTTCCATCATCAGCTCTTCTGTTTTATTGCTTATTTTGAGCAAGTCATCTTCTGGAATATGTTTAAATAATTGTTCAGTTGGATCCACATATTCATCATCATGGTCATCGTTTAAATCAAATAGATTGCTGATAAACCCTGTACTTGTTTCTGAATGGGCCTGATAATATTGCTCAACAAAAACATCTATTAATACTTTAGTACGATCATCCTTATCAGTTATAGCTTGTTCACGTATATTTTCTAAGCGATTAATTTGTGCAGAAGAGCATTTTTCAGCCATGCCGTTTAAGTCTGAATAAATAAGGTAATACTGCCAAATAGCAGCATTCCATTTAGCCGCTGCTACTTTGGCACAATGCTGTAGCAAATCAAAGGCATTTATATTGTCCAGTGTTTGGGATAACACTAATAATAGAGGCTGATCATATTGCTGCTGAGATAATGAAGTTAATAAGGCTGACTTAACTCTATCCAAAGCTTTAAGGAGTAACAGTTGATGGTCAAAATCTTTGCCATAATGGTTTAACTGTTGAATAACACCATTTAATTGCAGATCTGTTAACAAATAGTCTTCAGCTGGTTTTAAGCCTTCTAAAATACTGGCCACAGGTATTTCGGTTAATAGCGCTTCCATTGCTGCTTGAAGTATGGCATTAACAGGGTCTTGATGTATTGTTTTTAGTGCTTCATCAATTAACGTTTGCGCCTGTGTTTTATCTTTATTTGCAAAGAAAAACAATCCGCGTATTAATTGTGCCCGGGCTTGATATTTTTTGCCTAATTTTAAATCTTCAGCCTGTTTAATTTGTTGTTCGACTAAGGGAAATTCTTTATTTAGAATCAGCTGACGAGCTTGCTCTAAATAGCCAAAAAATAAAGTCTGTTTAGCAATGTTATTCAAAGGGTCTATTGATGATAGTGTTAATGCATACTCACAGGCTTTTTTATATTCTTTATTGATATTTGCCACTTGAACAGCAAAGCTTAAAAGCTCAATGTTGTGGGGGAATTTTTCAAGGCTTATATGCAGCCACTGCTGATACTCAACTATTTCAGCATCATATTGATTAAAATATTGTAAAATTTTTAGATAGCTAACTAAATCTTCAGCATCATAATCCAGGCTTTCAATTGTGAGTTGAATACTGCTTTCAAGTTCAGCCTGTCGTGCTGCCATATGACGGATAATTAATGCTATTTTTAAGGTATTATCAGCACTTTGATCTATTAATGCTTCAACACATTGCCTCCAATACTGTTCTGCCTCAACATTATTCCCCTTACGTTCATTAGCTAATGCTTTTATTCTGTTATTTTCAAAGCGATCAAGCGTAGTAAAACAATTGTTAAAGTCCTTAAGCCCTTCCGGGTAATTTATTAGTAGTGATTTACAAAAATTTTCGGCTATTCCCGAAGTCCAAAGCGATTGATGTTGAAGCAATAAATTAAATTTAACCTTGTCAGAAACATTATCTGGATACTGAATTAAAGACTCAATCAATTGTTGCTGTTGATTATTGACCCCTTTTATTTCTGCAATTATTGATCTTTGTGCATAGCTACATTTGGCTAACTGCTGTACTAATTTAGTCCCGTCTAAAGTACAGGTTTGTAGAAGATTAATTGTTTGCAAGTAAGGTGAGTTAACAGGTAGCTTAGTCAGTGCTTGTTCTATTGATTGAGGGTGATTTTGAACGGTATTTAACAGCGTTCGAAAATCTCTAAAAGCTGAGCGATAAGGCAATTGCTTTAATGCTTCATTTAATTGCTGTTGATTGTTCTCAAGAAAAGCCTGCAAAGCAGTTTGTGCCAGTTTTAAATGAGCAATAAAAATAGAATTTTGTGGTAAGTAGCGTTGAAATTCAGGATGTTCCGTCAGTAATAAGCACCCTAATAAAGCAGCAAGCTCTGGGTATTGTTTATCTATCTGTTGTGCTGATAATAGCTTTAGAGCGGATTGAATGTTGTTACTATTTTGAGACTGGATCTGCCAGCAAATATAGTGGTCATAGGCTTCATCTGGCGATTCGGCAAACTGGATATAATGATCCCATAACAACAGTGCTTCTCTATACATCGCCCTTTCAGCAAAAGATAAAGCTCTTTGTAAATAACAATAGGCGAGTTGTTGCTGCCATTTTTTATCATCAGATGTTTCCCATAACTGTTTATAAAGGTCGATTGCCTCTTTATAGTGTTTGGCATTTAGTTCTGACAAAGCTTGTTGCTCTAGACTATTGTCTATATTGTTAGAAACAGTTTGTTGGTCTTTCATGGGCATTATTAAAATGTAATGTTAATTAATTATAACGATGAACAATATAGAATAGTGTCATTTAACCGATATGTCATAAAACTGTCATAATTTATTCATCTTATTGTCACATTGGAATTGCACAATAGCCCCATACAAATAACAGAGTAAAAAATAATATGAAAATTAAATCATTAGTTGTAGCGCTAGGGTTTGCTTCAACATCGTTATTAAGTGGTACAGCAACAGCGGTTCAAACAGTTGATGCGGGGGTTCCTGAATATCAAAAAGCAAGTGGTGTTTCTGGCAACCTGTCTAGTGTGGGTTCTGATACATTAGCAAATTTAATGACACTTTGGGCAGAAGAATTTAAACGCACTTACCCAAATGTAAATATTCAAATTCAAGCGGCTGGTTCATCAACTGCGCCACCAGCTTTAACAGAAGCCACTTCAAATCTTGGGCCTATGAGTCGTAAGATGAAAGATAAAGAACGTGATGCTTTTGAAAAAAAATATGGTTATAAGCCAACGGCAATCCCAGTAGCGATTGATGCATTAGCGGTTTATGTAAACAAAGAGAACCCGATTAACGGTCTATCTATTCCACAGGTTGATGCTATTATGTCTTCAACTCGTAAATGTGGAAATGACACAGATATTAAAACTTGGGGTGATGTTGGTTTAGAAGGAGCATGGGCTGGTAAATCAATTCAGTTATACGGTCGTAACTCAGTATCGGGTACATACGGTTACTTCAAGAAAAAAGCCTTATGTAAAGGTGATTACAAAAGCAACGTCAATGAGCAACCAGGTTCTGCATCAGTTGTACAGTCTGTTACCTCTTCATTGAATGGTATTGGTTACTCAGGTATCGGTTATAAAACATCTGGCGTAAAAGCGGTGCCTTTAGCTAAAAAACCAGGGCAGGCATTTGTTGAAGCAACACCAGAAAATGCAGTAGCAGGTAAATATCCTCTATCTCGTTTCTTGTATGTTTATGTAAACAAGCAGCCTAACAAGCCTCTAGCACCATTAGAGCAAGAGTTCATTAAAATGGTTCTTTCTCAAGCAGGTCAAAAAGTTGTCATTAAAGATGGTTATATTCCATTGCCAGAAAAAGTGGTGGCAAAAGCATTGGAATCTATTCAATAGTTTCGTGGACGAAGCTCTTTAAAGCAGGTAAAGCTTAAGGATGAGCGACAAGGATGTGGAAAAATAACTATCTCCCTCGAAAAATTGCTTATTTTGATTAAAAAGCCAGAAGTTGCAGATGTGACTTCTGGCTTTTTTGTATTCGTTATAAAGTATTTCAATACCTTAGAGGGACTATAAAATTTTGCCTGTTCGGGACAAGGGGAAAGTATTATTTATCCATCTTGTAATATTTATGTCACGTATCTGTCATATAGTTGTCATATTAGTTTCTTAAACTACAGCTATGACTGAATTAAATAGTAATGTAAAGAAGCCTTCATTGTTTCAACATGGGACATTGACCCGGCATCAACGTTGGCGGCTTATTAAAGATAATGCTGCAGGTAAAGGCGTAATCATAGGTGGCCTCAGTGTTATTGTTGCCATCGTATTGATTTTCTTTTATTTGCTTTATGTAGTCTTTCCATTGTTTGGTGATGCAGAAGCAGAATTCGTTGTCCAATATAAGGTACCCGAAATGAAATTGGGTAAAACTTTGTTATTGGCAATGGAAGAGCAGAATGAAGTGGCTGTTAGATATACGGAACAAGGACAGGCAATATTTTTTGCGGTAGCAACGGGGAAAACAAGACGGGTAGAAGCACTTGAAATTCCTGAAGGTGTACAGGTTACAAGTTTTGCCGCAGGCACTCCTGCTAAAGGTGTTGTTGCCTATGGATTATCTGATGGCCGCGCGGTTGTGGTTAAGCATGATTATAAAATCAGTTACCCTAATGATGTACGATTAATTACCCCTGTTATTGAATATCCTTTGGGGAAAGAACCTTTAGTGATTGATAGCGAAGGCCATGCCTTAGAAAAGATTGCTGTCAGAATTGAAGAAGAGATCACTACTTTAGCGGCCAAGACAGCAGGCAACAGGGTTGTGTTAAGCAGTTATGCTAAAGAAGAATCCATGTTTGATGATGAGCCCAGTCTGGAACAAACGGGGTCTGTATTAGATTCAATTGCCATGGATGTTGATTATTTATTGATTGAAAAAGAACATCGCCTGATGTATCTGGCCAGCAAGGATGGTCATCTCAGTGTTTATAGTATTACTGATAAAGAGAGTCCTGAACTATTACAACATCTGAGTGTGCTTGAAAAAGGCAGGGACATTAGCAGTCTGAAGTTTTTAAATGCTGAGATCTCCTTGTTGATTGGTGATAGCAGTGGTTTGTTATCGCAATGGACAATGGTCAGAGATGATAAAAACCAGCAAGTGATGCAGCTTTTGAGGTCCTTTAAAGTTTCTGATTCAGCAATTGTTGGGATTAATGCAGAGCAACGCCGCAAAGGGTTTATCACCGCAGATGCAAAAGGCAATGTGGGTATTTATCATTCGACAGCTGAAAGAGAATTGATTAAAGAAAATATTTCTCATTCATTCCCAGCCGCTTTAACACAGTCACCCAGAGCTAATGCTTTTTTACTGCAAACAGCTGATAACAATTTAAGTTTCTGGCATGTGCATAATGAACATCCGGATGTTTCTTTTGATTCAATCTGGAAAGAAGTCTGGTACGAAAGTTATCCAAAACCTGATTATATCTGGCAGTCTTCTTCAGCAAGTAATGATTTTGAACCTAAGATGAGTTTAACGCCATTAGTGTTTGGAACCTTAAAAGCTGCATTTTACGCGATGATGGTAGCGGTACCGTTAGCCATTATGGGGGCAATATATACCGCTTATTTTATGGCACCTGCCATGCGTAGTTATGTTAAGCCTAGTATTGAATTGATGGAAGCCTTGCCTACAGTAATTTTAGGCTTTTTAGCAGGATTATGGCTGGCGCCATTTGTTGAGGCAAACCTGGTCGGAGTCTTTTCCCTATTTATGATAGTACCGCTAGGGGTGATGATTTTTGCATTTAGTTGGCAAAAATTACCAAAGTCGATCAGGCATCGGGTGGCTAATGGCTGGGATGCGGCATTATTGATTCCTGTGATTATTATTTCTGCCTGGTTTGCTTTTGTAATCAGCCCAATGATCGAGTCACTATGTTTTTCAGGGGATATGCGAGTCTGGATGAATGATTCATTTGGTATTGGGTATGATCAGCGTAACTCCTTGGTGGTGGGTTTAGCGATGGGTTTTGCCGTGATTCCGACTATTTTCTCGATTACTGAAGATGCTATTTTTAGTGTGCCGAAAAATCTGACTGTAGGGTCCTTAGCTTTAGGCGCTACACCATGGCAAACCATGACCCGAGTCGTGTTGTTAACTGCAAGTCCAGGTATCTTTTCAGCTGTAATGATTGGTTTTGGTCGTGCAGTTGGCGAAACCATGATTGTATTAATGGCAACGGGTAATACCCCAGTGATGGATTTAAGTATATTTCAAGGTATGCGTACTTTATCGGCTAATATCGCGGTAGAAATGCCTGAGTCAGAAGTGGATAGTACACATTACAGAGTTCTATTTTTAGCAGCCCTGGTATTGTTTTTATTTACCTTTGTTTTTAACACCCTGGCTGAACTTATTCGTCAGAACTTAAGAGAGAAGTACAGTTCGTTATGAGTATTAAAGAATGGTTTAAAAGTGGCTCACCCTGGGTCTGGT
>Ga0105351_1001344_pt1 | contig 11286 bp, 10 predicted proteins | sample EN4Hudsemesocosm_FD_83662 | JGI IMG/M metagenome (GOLD analysis project Ga0105351, IMG submission 83662) | Methane-oxidizing microbial communities from mesocosms in the Hudson Canyon - EN4B Hudson Canyon | ecosystem: Environmental > Aquatic > Marine > Cold seeps | place: Hudson Canyon... | reverse complement strand
GCACAGGCTTTAGCCACAGTATTGGGAATGTCGTGATATTTAAGATCTAAAAAAATATCAAACCCTTGTTTGACAAGGGTTTCCACTGCGGCAGGGCCTGAACGGGTAAATAATTCTTTACCTATTTTAAGGCGGCAACGTTGTGGATCAAGTTGTTTTGCAAGTGCGAAAGCTGCATCTGATGTTGGATAGTCTAAGGCAACGATAATTTTAGAATCAGACATATTGGAATCCATATTTGAAGAATAATTTCAGAAGATCCTACCTGATGTTAGGTGTTTTTGCTTTGTAAACTCGGCTTGTTTGACTTGAAAATGGTATCCTGTGCCGATATTTTTTCAGGAAAAGATGATGGATTTTGACCTTTTAGCGCAAGATGGTGAAGCTCGTCGAGGACGGTTAACATTTGATCGTGGCACTATAGAAACACCTGCTTTTATGCCCGTAGGCACATACGGTTCAGTCAAGTCGATGACGCCAGAAGAAGTGAGTGAAACAGGTGCTGAAATAGTGTTAGGTAATACATTTCATCTAATGCTTCGGCCAGGCACTGAAGTGATTAAAGCACATGGTGATTTACATGACTTTATGCAGTGGCAAGGACCCATTCTGACTGACTCCGGCGGCTTTCAAGTTTTCAGCTTAGGTGATTTACGCAAGATTACCGAACAAGGTGTGCATTTTAAATCCCCTATTAATGGTAATAAGGTATTTTTAGGACCCGAGGAATCAATGGCGGTTCAGCGTGATCTTGGTAGTGATATTGTGATGATCTTTGATGAATGTACACCTTACCCTGCTGATGAGCGTACTGCGGATAAATCAATGCAATTGTCTTTACGCTGGGCAAAACGAAGTAAGGATGCCCATGGTGATAACCCCTCTGCTTTATTTGGAATTGTTCAGGGTGGAATGCATGAACATTTGCGTGAAGTATCGCTACAAGGTTTAACTGAAATAGGTTTTGATGGTTATGCCATTGGTGGTTTATCTGTGGGTGAACCGAAAGAAGATATGATTCGTATCTTAGATTTCTTATCGACACGTTTACCGCAAGACAAGCCGCATTACTTAATGGGTGTTGGCCGTCCGGAAGATCTCGTTGAAGCCGTTGCCAGAGGCATTGATATGTTTGATTGTGTGATGCCTACACGCAATGCCCGCAATGGATATTTATTTACGCATCATGGTGTGGTGAAAATCCGCAATAGTAAATATAAACTGGATACAGGGCCTCTCGATCCACTATGTGATTGTTATACCTGTAAAAACTACAGTCGTTCTTATTTGAATCACTTAGATAAGACTGGTGAAATGCTGGGGCCACGTTTAAATACAATTCATAATCTGCACTATTACCAAGCATTAATGTCTGATCTTCGCAATGCGATTGAAGCGGGTACCTTGACTGAATTTACCCGTGAGTTTTATGCGATGCGGGCTAACTAAGTTGTCGGCAACTATCAAGGCGGGTCATGCCTGTGGCATAATCGCTTCTTTTTATCTTACGAGTATTTAAATCATGTTGGATTTTTTGATATCTCCTGCACAGGCTGCGGGCGAAGCTGCTGCAACACCTGGGTTAATGGACTTTGCATTTCCGGTTGTATTGTTAGTGTTGTTTTACTTTATGTTAATTCGTCCGCAATCTAAGCGTGCCAAAGAACATCGTGCAATGCAGGGTGGTATAGCTAAAGGTGATGAAATAGTAACCGATGGTGGATTGATGGGTAAAATCACTCATATTGGTGATAATGCAATTAGTGTTCAACTAGCTGATAACCTTGAAGTGAAAGTACGCCGCGAATCAATTAATTCAGTGTTACCAAAAGGCACATTGAAAAAGTTATAAACAATCTTCGTTAGATACCTGTGACTATTCACAAGCAGATCTATAGCACCCATTCTGAGCACTCAAAACCTACTTGTGAATGGTAACGGGTATAGCTAATTTATAACGTCTAGGATATTCAAGTATGAATCATTATCCCCTGTGGAAAAATTTACTTATTGTTGCCGTCATATTGGTTGGTGGCTTGTTTGCCATACCTAACCTGTTTGGTGATGACCCTGCGGTGCAAGTCTCTGCAGAACGCAACGCGCCTGTCGATATTGCTTTGATGAGTCGAGTTGAAGAGGCGCTCACAAAAGCATCAATTACTTATAAACGCGCTGAGTTAAACGAGGGTCGTTTAATGGTGCGGTTTGCTGATGCAAAAACACAGTTAGTAGCAAAAGAAGTGATTAGTGATGCTGTTAAGGATGGGTATATTGTTGCCCTTAACTTAGCTGCAACAACACCGAGTTGGTTGGCTTCACTAGGTGCTGAGCCAATGAATTTAGGCTTAGATCTCCGTGGTGGGGTTCATTTCCTGATGGAAGTGGACATGGATGCCGCCCTCAAACAAGCATTGAATAGTTATGCCAGTGAGTTTAGAACGCTACTTCGGGATGAAAAGATCCGTTATAAGAAGATAGATATAAATACAAATAAGGTTATCGTGACATTTCGTAGTGTTGAGCACCGTGACCAAGCTCAAACTAAGATGAAGCGCGAATACAATCAGTTAGAAGTGAATTTGTTAGAGGAAGCCATTGCCCCCTCACTGGCTTTTAATTTAACTGAAGTGGCTTTGCGTGAAATACGTTCAACGGCATTACAGCAAAATATTATCACCTTACGTAATCGTATTAATGAATTAGGAGTGGCTGAACCGACAGTGCAGCAGCAAGGTGATAATCGTATCGTAGTGCAATTGCCGGGTGTGCAAGATACGGCACAAGCCAAGAAAATCCTAGGAGCAACGGCGACACTAGAATTTAGATTGGTTGATTTTGAACATGATGTTCAAGATGCATTAAATGGTCGAGTTCCGGCTAATTCAAAGTTATATCAGCGTCGTAACGGCCAAGCAATATTATTGAATAAACGCGTTATGTTAACGGGTGAGCACATCATCAATGCGGCATCGACGCTAGACCAAAATGGTTCTGCGGCTGTTTCAATAACCTTGGATGGTAAAGGTGCTCGCGCATTTAGTAATATTACACGCGATAATATTGGTAATCCAATGGCGGTGGTCTTTATTGAGTCTAAAGCTGAAACGCGTGAAATTGATGGTGAGATGGTTAAAATTCGTCGTCAGATGCCAGAAGTTATTAATGTGGCCACCATTCGTGACCAGTTGAGCAAAAAGTTTCAGATTACAGGACTCGATTCAACTACGGAAGCGCGTGACTTAGCTTTACTCTTACGTGCTGGCGCATTAGCAGCACCCATTGAAATCGTTGAAGAACGCACCGTCGGTCCAAGCCTTGGCCAAGATAATATTGATAAAGGATTCCAGTCGGTGATGATTGGTTTTGTTTTTGTCTTGGTGTTTATGGCGCTTTGGTATCGTGTATTTGGGCTTGTCGCTAATTTAGCTTTGGCTGCTAACTTGGTTTTAATCGTAGCGTTATTATCTATGTTACAAGCAACGCTTACTCTGCCTGGTATTGCCGGTATCGTATTAACGGTTGGTATGGCTGTAGATGCGAATGTATTGATATTTGAACGAATTCGTGAAGAGTTACGTGCTGGAAATAGTCCTCAAGCAAGCATTAATGCCGGTTATGGTAAAGCGTTCTCAACGATTGCTGATGCGAATATAACCACATTGATTGCGGCTATTGTTCTATTCGGTTTTGGTACGGGATCAATCAAAGGCTTTGCTGTGACGTTGTCGCTAGGTATTTTAACTTCGATGTTCACTGCCATTATGGGCACACGAGCGGTAGTTAATTTGATTTATGGGCATAAAACACGCCCAAGCTTGTCAATTTAAGGGTGGTGACATGCAATTTTTAAAAGAGAAAACTGAATTCAACTTTATGGGAAAACGCAAAATTGCTGCGCTTTTCTCTTTAATTTTGATCATCACGGCAATTAGCTCTTTAGTGATGCAAGGCTTGAATTTTGGTATCGACTTCACTGGCGGTACCATGATCGAACTGGCATATCAGGAAACAGCTGATCTGGATAAGATTAGGACTACTTTAGAACAAAGTGGCTATGAAGATGCCATCGTACAAAATTTTGGTTCAGTCCATGAGGTATTAATTCGCCTTCCTGTGATTGAATCTGAAAATATGGCGGAATTGAGTAATCAGGTCGTTTTGACATTGCAAAATGCAACTTCAACATCAATTGATGTACGACGTGTTGAGTTTGTTGGCCCGCAAGTGGGTGAAGAGCTAACAGAGCAAGGTGGTTTAGCCATGCTGTATGCGTTGATTGGTATTTTAATTTACGTTTCATTACGTTTTGAATACCGCTTTGCAATTGGTTCTGTTGTCGCCTTAATACATGATGTATTACTTACCTTAGGTGTGTTTTCTGTTTTCCAAATAGAGTTTGACTTGACAGTGTTGGCTGCGATTCTTGCCGTTATAGGCTATTCACTCAATGATACGATTGTTGTGTTTGATCGTGTTCGTGAAACATTCTTACGTATGCGGAAAGGTAACTCAGAAGAGATTGTTAACCGTGCGTTGAATGATACATTAAGCCGAACATTAATGACTTCTATAACAACGTTATTAGTGGTTTTATCACTGTTTACATTTGGTGGTGAAGTGATTCATGCTTTCTCGATTGCCTTATTATTAGGTATTGTTGTCGGTACGTACTCATCGATTTATATTGCCAGTAATGCCGTTTTAGCAATGGGTGTCAGCAAAGCAGATCTAATGCCGCCTGAGAAAGAAGAGGGTGTTGATATTAATGAAGATGGTAGCCAAGTGTAGATTCTGACTAATACTGCTTGAAAACAAAGAAGCCCGATTTATTCGGGCTTCTTTGTTTTGGAATTTTGTAAGGTATTTTTGTCGTTAATGTGTTTGTCTATCGACAAAAGAAAGTGATTTACTCAGTGATTGTTGTTGTTTGGTCGCACGTTTATTTTCAGCGTGTTTTTTTAACTCTAGAATGTCAGCGGTGTGTGTTGACAACTTCCGTTCTCTTTCTTGTTCTACTGTCTCCACACTGAGAACTCGGAGTCCTGCAGTGGTAGATCTGAAACTCATGAAGTTGGCAAATTCTTCCATGCCTTGCATGATATTTCTGACTTCTAATTCTTGTGCTTTATTTTTCATAATACTCACATATGTTCTATCTGAACTATGTATCGGAACACAATAGCGTTTCTTGAGGAATTATTTTCAATATGTGTGGTCATTCTAATATCACATGGGAGAAAGGGAATTATTCCTATCACCTGTAATAAGTTGATATAGCTAATGATTAGATAACGTGTGGGTTCTTTCGAGTTTTAGAACTCAGCTTCAAGGATTTTCCTGATTGTCTATTAATAAAAATATTGTATTGTGATTGATAAATTACTAGTGGAGATAATTATGCGAGTTATACGAATAGGTTTAATTGCTTTAATGGCAATGCTAAGCCAAGCAGTACATGCTGATGTCATTGATGTTCAATTACATTATGTTGGCCCAACTGAAGGTAGTGTTTGGCTTGGTATGCAACAAGGTCTTGATGAGGCAAATCTACAAGGTGAATTCTTAGGGCAGAAATATAGCATACAGCCTGTTACTGTTGATGAACTAGAACACCTAGATTCTGTTACGGCTATTTTGTTAGCAGCGGAAGCTAATCAGGTTTTATCTATTGCAAATTCAGCTCAGTTTGAAAATGTACCTGTATTTAACCTGATATCTGATGATGATGCTTTACGTTCTGCTTGTATCGCTAATCTATTGAGTATCACTGCAAGTAATAAAATGAAAAAAGATGCAATGGCTCAAATGTTGGAAAAAAATCCAGAGTCAAAAGCACGTGCTCAAGGTTGGCATAAAGACTTCAAAAAGTTTGCTGCAAGCCAGTTAAATATTCGTTTTACAAAAGGATCTGGTGTCATTATGGATGATAATTCATGGGCAGGTTGGGCAGCAGTGAAGTTATTGTCTGATACTGTGGCTCGAACTCAAAGTATGGATGCGGGAGTGATGTTAAATTATTTGAAAAATGACATTGCCTTTGATGGGCAAAAAGGGGCTGGTGCAACATTTCGTGATACTGGTCAACTCCGTCAGTTAGTATTAATTATTGAAGATGATAAAATTGTTGCCGAAGCACCGTTACGTGGTGTGAAAGGTGGTTTAGATAGTCTTGGCTTAAAAAGCTGTAAATAAGGAAAAGAACAATGAAATTAAAACAACTATTACTTTCATCACTGGTGTTGGTGAGTGCAACAGCATGGGCGGACCCAACGTATCGTTTATTTGTGACCAATGAAAAGAGCGATACAGTCAGTGTGATTGACTCTCGTACAGGTAAACTAGAAACAACATTAGAGATTGGTGATCGTCCACGCGGTATTGGTTTGTCACCTGATCAGAAAACATTATATGTTGCCCTGAGTGAAGAGAATGCAATTGCTATGGTTGATGTGGCTAGCTTGAAGACACTTGGTAAGTTAAAGGCTGGTGAAGATCCAGAAACATTTGATGTTCACCCCAATGGTAATTTGTATTTATCGAACGAAGATGATGCTAAGGCAACGGTTATAAACCCTACAACAGGGGAAATCGTGCATGAGATCAAAGTCGGGCTAGAGCCTGAAGGTGTGGCTGTCTCACCAAGTGGTGATACTGTTCTTGTCACAAGTGAGTCAATGAATATGGTACATATCATCGATACAGACTCTCATAAAATTGTGGCGAATATTTTAGTAGCCGCCCGCCCTCGAGGGTTAGCTTTTAATAGTGATGGTAGTCTCGCTTATGTGAGCAGCGAGATTGGTAATGAAGTTGCTATTATTGATATGAAAACACATAAATTAATCAAGAAAGTTAAAATTGATTTAGAGAAATCAAAACCAATGGCATTGGCACTGAGTCCTGATGATAAAGTTATCTATATGACAACAGGTCGTGCTTCGAAAGTGGCTGTGTTAGATGCTCAAACATTAGAAATTCTTTCAACGGCTGATGTCGGTAAGCGTGTCTGGGGAGCTGTTTTAAGTAAAGATGGTTCAAAACTGTATACAGCGAATGGTGTGAGTCATTCGGTATCAGTGGTAGATACTGCAACAAGCAAATCAATTATGGAAATTGAAGTAGGAAAATTCCCTTGGGGTTTAGCTCTTGATGACTAATATTTAATGTAATTATTGAATATAATTTCAGGCCCGATAGTAATGATGTTGCTATCGGGTTTTTTATTGCTTGATGCTTTGTAGTTATCCATACCCGTTATTATTCAATTTGCAGATTTGTAGTGCTCATAATGGTTGCGCTAGTAAGGCGTGATAGTGATGTAATAGTCGTTCTATTGCTCACGATTACAACGTAGCTAGCGTATTCAGGATGGGTGCTACAAATCTGCAAATTGGATGGTCATGGGTACAAGAGCAGGGTATGATGATGCAATGATTATTCTTCAACGATATATAGATTTATGCCTTTTTAAAAAGGGGCCTGCTGATATACCGGCATCTGATAATTTATTGCGATTAACGTTACTCGTTTATTTTATTCTGGGTGTGGCGATTAGTCGTATTGATAGTGATTGGAATGTGAGTTTCTTTACCAGCCTCACAGATATGATCTTTATGATTATTGTGGTAAATATATTATTGAAGTTTCGAAACTTCCAGTCACGGTATAAACAAACGTTAATCGCATTAGCGGGTGCGGGAGCATGTCTTGGATTAATTGGCTTGCCCATTATGATGTGGTTTAATCAAGTACCTGAAACAGAACAAGCAACAAGTTATGCCATGTTATTGATGGTTGTAATCATGTTTTGGAGTTTGATGGTGACGGCCCATATTTTTCGACATGCTTTAGAAATAAAACCAGGTTCTGCAGCTGTATTAACAGTTATCTACACTATCTTATCTTTATTAACCTTGGGTTTAACGATGTCAGGAGTCGCCTAGTGCATATTCATATTTTAGGGATCTGTGGCACATTTATGGGTGGGGTCGCTTTATTAGCGCGTGAACTAGGCATGACGGTGTCAGGCTCAGATGCCAATGTATATCCACCTATGAGCGATCAATTAGAAGCGGCTGGCATTGAGTTACAGCAAGGTTATTTACCTGAACATCTTGAGCCTGCACCTGACTTAGTGGTTATGGGTAATGCTATGACGCGAGGCAATCCTGCTGTTGAGTACGTGTTGAATAAAGGTTTAGCTTATACCTCTGGTCCTCAATGGCTTGCAGACTATGTACTTAAAGATAAGTGGGTGCTTGCTGTATCGGGGACACATGGAAAAACCTCAACAAGTAGCTTATTAGCATGGATATTAGAAGATGCGGGTATGGCACCTGGATTTTTAATTGGTGGTGTTCCGGGTAATTTTGGCGAAACAGCGCGGTTAGGTGATACACCGTTTTTTGTGATTGAAGCCGATGAATATGACACTGCTTTTTTTGATAAGCGATCCAAGTTTGTTCATTACCATCCACGAACGCTAGTTATTAATAATCTTGAATTTGATCATGCTGATATTTTTGATGATCTTGCAGCAATACAAAAGCAATTTCACCATGTCGTTCGGACTGTACCTTCTGAAGGACTAATTATTACGCCATCACATGACGATGCTATTGAGAAAGTCATTCGTATGGGAAACTGGACTCCACAACAAACGATAGGTCTTAATGAGGGGCAGTTACAAGCCCAAGCGATTAGTGGTGATGGCGGACAGTTTGATGTTATTTGGGATGGCAATAAAGAAGGCTCAGTAAACTGGTCAATGTTAGGCATGCATAATGTCAGTAATGCCTTAGCAGCGATTGCTGCGGCACGCCATGTTGGCGTCACCATTGAGCATGCTTGTATTGCATTAAATCGATTTGAAGGTATTAAGCGTCGAATGGAGTTGCGTGGAGAAGAGCAAGGAGTGCGAGTTTATGATGACTTTGCACATCATCCGACAGCCATTGCAACAACAATCAATGGTTTACGAGAAAATATAGGTGAACGTAAGTTAATCGCTGTTCTTGAGCCGCGATCTAATACTATGAAAATGGGTATTCATCAGCAGACATTGGCTGATTCTTTACAAGAAGCTGATAGCGTTATTTTATTTGAAGATGCGGGTGTTGAGTTGTCATTGGCTGATGTGCAGCAACAATTAGGTGATAAGGCGACAGTAGAACATAGTATTGATGACATTATTGAGCGAGTTTGCTCAGAAGCACAGCAAGGTGATGAAGTGCTGATTATGAGTAATGGTGGGTTTGGCGGAGTACATCAACGATTATTAACAGCATTGGCGCAGCGATGACGGATAATTCACAAATTGCATTAGCGTTAACTGGTGCATCAGGTGCTCCGTATAGTCAGCGACTACTCGACGTTTTATTAGGGCAGGGGATTACTGTTCATTTAATGGTTTCTGCTGCTGCGCGTATTGTCTTTTCAGATGAACTTGACTGGAAATTACCTGCTCGCGCGGGCGATGTTCAGAAAATGTTAGTGGAAGAGTTTCAATGTGATTCTGAATTGTTAAAGGTGTATGGAGAGCAACAGTGGAGTTCACCTTTGGCTAGTGGCTCACATAAAGTAGGCACAATGATTGTCTGTCCCTGTACGATGGGAACACTTTCTTCTATTGCCGTGGGGAGCCGTGATAACCTAATTAATCGTGCTGCTGATGTCATGCTGAAAGAAAACCGGAAATTGATTCTTGTTCCTCGAGAGGCGCCATTTTCAGCTATTCATTTAGAGAATATGCTCAAGTTAGCGCGGTTAGGGGTGTGTATTCTACCGCCTAATCCAGGGATTTATTTTAAGCCGACACACGTGTCAGAGATTGTTGACTTTGTTGTTGCGCGAATATTAGACCAAGCAGGTATTGAGCATCAACTTCAGCCGCGCTGGGGAGAGTAATCTGTTCAAAGGTAGTGAGTTGTTTTTAAAGTTGAGTATAATACTCAGGTATTAAATAGTCGGAAAATATAATGTCAGATATTGAAATCGCACAGAAAGCAAACGTAGAGCGAATTATTCCGCTTGCAGAGCAACGCTTAGGTTTAGATCCGCTTCAGCTTGATCCTTATGGACATTACAAAGCTAAAGTATCGCTTGATGTGATGACTGAGCTAAAAGATAAACCCGATGGTAAGTTAATCCTTGTTACCGCAGTGAGCCCTACTCCAGCTGGAGAAGGAAAAACAACAACAACGATTGGCCTTAGCGACGCATTAAACCGTATTGGCAAACCTTCTATGGTATGTGTGCGCGAACCCTCAATGGGGCCTTGCTTTGGAATGAAAGGTGGAGCTGCAGGTGGAGGTTATGCTCAGGTAGTACCGATGGAAGATATTAATCTCCATTTTACCGGTGATTTACATGCGATTTCTGCTGCCCATAACCTGTTAGCAGCGATGATTGATAATCATATACATCATGGTAATGCATTGGATTTAGATGTACGTAAAATCACGTGGGGACGCGTGGTGGATATGAATGATCGTGCTCTGAGACAAATTAATGTAGGTTTGGGGGGAACTGCCAATGGTTTTCCTCGCGAAGATGGTTTTGATATTGTTGTCGCCTCTGAAGTGATGGCTATATTGTGCTTATCAAATTCAATAAGTGAGTTAAAACAACGCTTAGGCAATATCTTAATTGGCTATTCTTATGATGGTTCACCTCGGTTAGCAAAAGAGTTAAAAGCAGATGGTGCGATGGCTGCACTGCTCAAAGAAGCAATTAAACCTAACTTAGTACAAACATTAGAAAATAACCCTGCCTTTGTTCATGGTGGCCCTTTTGCCAATATTGCCCATGGTTGTAATTCAGTTATAGCAACTAAAATGGCACTTAAACTTAGTGACTATGTCGTGACTGAAGCTGGATTTGGTGCCGACTTAGGTGCTGAGAAGTTTATTGATATTAAATGCCGGAAAGCGGGTATTAAACCGGATATGGCAGTTATTGTTGCCACAGTAAGAGCGTTAAAATATCACGGTGGTATTGAGGTTAAAGATTTAGCCGATGAAAATTTAACCGCGTTAGAAAAAGGCATGGAGAATCTAAAGCGACACCTTAGTAATATGCAAGATCACTTTGGTTTAAGCTGTGTAGTCGCTATTAATCATTTTTTACAAGATACGGATGCAGAAGTTGCGTTGGTTAAAGCAACAGTTGAATCCTACGGTGCTAAAGCCGTTGTAGCCAAACACTGGGCGCGAGGTGGAGAAGGTGCTGAGGAGTTAGCGCATGCAGTGGTGGAAGCAATAGATAATAATAAGAGCAGGTGTCAGT
>Ga0105351_1001339_pt1 | contig 11313 bp, 8 predicted proteins | sample EN4Hudsemesocosm_FD_83662 | JGI IMG/M metagenome (GOLD analysis project Ga0105351, IMG submission 83662) | Methane-oxidizing microbial communities from mesocosms in the Hudson Canyon - EN4B Hudson Canyon | ecosystem: Environmental > Aquatic > Marine > Cold seeps | place: Hudson Canyon | collected... | reverse complement strand
GCAGGTATCGGTTTTCTTGAGATTTCTAAACGATGTGATAGTATTGACTATAAATTTAAAGAACTCAATGAAAACAAATTCCAATTCTCATTTCAAGCCAATATTTCCAATAAAAAAACAGGAGAATAATTATGGAAAATTTAATGATAGAAGAAACAAAATATACCCCAGCGATTAAATTAGATGCAAAAGAGGGTACTTTCGAATTTACAGGTAAATCATATCCTGAAAATACATTTGATTTCTATAAACCTGTTATGGATTGGATTGAAAAGTATTTTGATGGTAATGAGCAAACAAAAACCACTGTTACTATGGAAATTATCTATTTCAACTCAAGCAGTTCTAAATTATTCTTTGATTTCTTTGATTTGATTGAAGAGTCTCACAATGCAGGAAAATTTATTGAAATAAATTGGGTTTATGATGAAGAAAATGAATCTGCATTAGAAGCAGGGGAAGACTTTAAGGAAGATTTTGAGGAATTAAAGTTTAAACTTGTAGAAAAATAGAGATGTATTATGAGAAAATCTAAAAAAAAAAAAAACATTGAACATGGAGAAAAAACTTTAAAAGAGCTTCATAATGTTTATGAAGAGGGGATAGGGATTGATGAGTATTATAAGCTTTTAAAAGAGTATAAAAGACTTTACAGCCGGTTTGGAAAAACCATAAAATCTTCTGATTCCATGGGAAATGAGATCATGGAAAAGAATGATAAACTCAGTGACAACCTTCAATATACCATCAAAACAGCACGTACAAAACTGTTGGGTAATGTAGAAGAACATCGAAAAACTAAAGAGGTCACTTCTTCATACCATGAAAGAATCAAAAAACTTGAAGAGGCTTTAAAAGAGAGTTATGCTGATAATGCAAAGCTTGAAAAAAAGATGAAATACTATATTGAACATTATGGTGAAGTCAAAAATATCTTTGAAGAAGCTAAGAAACCTAATCCCACTGTAAAACTACAGATTAATCCTCCTGCGTATAAAAATATGCAAATAGAACAAATAATTGCATTAGAATTGCCTAAATATAAAGAAGGTTTCATATTGTCTAAAATCAGTCTTAATGACTTTATGAATATGATTGATACGATTGAAGAGAGTAGTTCTATTGATAATTTTATTTTTGGTATTTATAAATACTTAAAAAATACCTTTTCTAAAAATGATATTATCCTTCATCATAAACTTGAAGAATTTTATATCATTTCCAAAGAAGAAAGTGTGGATAAAGTAAAACATATTATGATTACGTTGAATAATAAACGTGATGTTCTAAATTTTAAAATCAGATTTTCTATAGGAATCACTAAGTTTATTGAAGGTAAAGATACTTTGGAAATCTTTTTGCGACGTTGCGAAAATGCATTTTTGGAAGCACAAGATGACAAAAGTAATCTCATCATTAAGTAAGGATACAAATGCCAACAAATAATGAAAATAAACTTGTTCTAGAAATTGAAAGATTAAAAAAAGATTTTATTACTACCACAGACAAACTTATCAAAGATATTAACAGGCATGATAAGATAATGGTTAGAAGCGATAAGCGACAGCAACAAGAATATGATGAGTTACAACTTAAACTTGAAGAGGTAAAAGCTTTGAGTAAAGAGATTGAAGATACTCAAAAAGAGGTTGTATTCACTATGGGTGCAATTGGAGAAAGTCGCTCTAAAGAGACAGGGAACCATGTAAAAAGAGTTGCTGAATATTCTAAAGTTTTTGCTTTGTATTATGGACTCTGTGAAAAAGAATCAGAGATGTTAAGACAAGCAAGTCCTATGCATGATATTGGAAAAGTGGCAATACCAGATGCTATATTAAATAAACCAGGGCGATTTAATGATGAAGAGAGAAAGATTATGGATACTCATGCCCAATTGGGTTATGATATGTTGCAAGCTTCAACACGACCTTTATTAAAAATGGCAGCGATAGTTGCCTATGAGCATCATGAAAAATGGAATGGTAAAGGATATCCTCAAGGACTGAAAGAAGAAGAAATTCATATTTATGGACGTATCACTGCACTGGCTGACGTATTTGATGCCTTAGGTAGTGATAGAGTCTATAAGAAGGCCTGGGATGATGAAAAAATATTTAACCTTTTCAAGGAAGAAAGAGGGGAGCATTTTGATCCAAAACTTATTGATATTTTTTTTGAGCACCAAGAAGAATTTCAAACTATTCGAGCGTCTCTAAAAGATAAATTTTAAAATTTAATATATATTCTATTCTAAAGATGAATTTGGATAAAATGATTCCTTACATAATTTATAGGATTTTATATTGAAAAAATTAGTTGGATATATTACATCATCTTTTCCAAACAACAATTTTACAGTTGATTTAGCATTGAGCATGCAAGAAGCAGGTGTTGATACACTAGAACTTGGTATGCCATTTTCAGATCCAGTTGCAGATGGACCCGTCATTGAAGCTGCGAATTTAAAGGCATTGCAAAATGGTTTTAAACTGAATGATTTATTTGAAGTGTCAAGCCGCATTGCACCGCATATGGATACGTTATGGATGGGCTATATGAACCCATTTTATCATAAAGGTATGGAAACATTTTTACAAAAAGCACAAGAGTACGGTATCAACGGTGCTATTATTCCAGACCTTCCTCATGAAGAAGCCAAAGAGTATACCGCTATGTTTGATAAATATGATAAAGCGCTTATCAGTTTTGTTGCACCCACAGACAGTGAACAAAGAGTAAAAGAAGTTATTACAGATGCTAAAAAGTTTATTTATTTAGTTGCATATGCAGGTATCACAGGTAGTGGTAAAAGTGAAGATTTAACACAAATTATTGAAAATATTAGAAAGTATAGCAAGACACCAGTATACATTGGATTTGGTGTAAATGAACAAACAGCCAAAGAGAAAGCTGTAGGTGTTGATGGCGTTATTGTCGGTTCTTCTTTTGTGAAACATTTATTGGATGACAGTCTGTCAAACAATGGAAAAATAACAAAGATAACAAATATTGCCAAAGAGATTAAAGAAAAGATCAACGAGTAATATTTATGCAAAAGTTACATGAAGATATAGAATTTGTTGAGCATAAACGTGAGTGTTCATACTTTTCGTATGAACTCTCAGATATGCGGTACCGATATATCAATCATTGTACTACTGAAGATTATCAAAACATGCTGGTGCATGGTTGGAGAAGATTTGGGAAGATGCATTTTGTACCTGAGTGTGAAGGGTGTGTAAAATGTATCAGTATGAGAATAGATGTTAAAGCATACACGTTCTCAAAATCTGAAAAAAGGGTTTTAGCAAAAAATAAAGATACTAAAATTTATATACAAAATCCCTCTATGACGATAGATCATTTGAAGTTATACGATAAATATCATGCTCATATGCATGGTAAAAAAGATTGGAATTATACTCCAATTGATCCATCAGAGTATAACCGTTCTTATGTAGAAGGGAAATTGAACTTTGCAAGAGAAATTTTGTATGTGAGAGATGATAAATTAATAGGAGTGGCTTTAACAGATATTTTACCTAAGTCCATCTCTTCTATTTATTGTTATTATAACCATGATTATGAAAATTTTTCTATAGGTAAGTTTTCGATTTTAGCACAGATAAAAATAGCAAAAGAGCTAAATATCCCATATATTTATTTGGGATATTGGATAAAAGACCATTTGAGTATGGGATACAAAGAGGCATATATGCCGTTTGAGATTCTTGTGAACAGATCTCCTTTGAATAAAATGGCATATTGGAAAAAATATGACCCCAAAATAGACAAACTACATTAAAGGTTAATGCGATGAAAAGAATATTTTTTAACACATTTTTATTGGTATCTTTGACAACTGCACTTTTTGCACAGTCTCCTAAAGGTGAGGTAGACTGTTTAATATTAGAAGATGAAAATTCAATTATTTGTAAATATATCAATGCCAGAAGTAATGAAGATAAAACGATTACATTTGAGTGGATGGATCCAAAAGGTGAAGTTTCACGTACGAGGGATATGGTTGTTCCAGCTGGACATGGTTCAGTATATGATTTTAGATATATTGAGGGACGAGAAACTGGAATTTGGGTATTTAAAGTTATTGATGGTAAAAACACTTTGCAAACAGAATTTGAAATAAAATAACTAAAACTAAAATTTAAATATTGATATAGAAAAAGGGGAAATGAAGTGATTCATTTCCCCTTTTTTTATCTAAATTCTTTGACAATTTTTTCTAACTCAACAACAGGAGGGTTAGGTAGATTTGTAAATCTTTTTTTAACCGCATCTGTTACCCATTGAGGGTAAACTCTAAAGTTCAGTTTTACTACTGCACTTAGTGGATAGTTTAATTCTTTGGCTTCCCTAATTTGGTGTGTTTCAACTCTTCGTTCACCTGCTGGGATTCTACTGTCACTTAAAAGCTTTTCATACTTCCAAAAGATAAGTCCGGCTGGTTTTCCCTCTTTGTCTCCAAATACTTTCATGAAAGGTCTGGCATCCTCACCTAAGTTTCCATCCTCTTTGAGTTTTCCACTTTCAAAAACAATTTTCCCGTTTCTATCTTTTACGGTTATATCTAACCACAGTTCTCTAAAGTCTGCAACTCCTGTTGGTAAATGATGTCCTGCTCCCACATTTTTAACACCAACGTCAATGGTTCCATCTTTTTTGATATTTACATCAAGTTCAGCCGATGTCCGTAAAAGCTGAAGTGTTTGGTCCTCATGTTTTTTACTTTTTAATCCTGATAAAAAGTGATTCGCTCCTGCAAAATAATGTACTTTGACATCATCTTTGATTTTTCCACCATCAGTAGACCTACCTCTTAATGGGGAGAGTTGATCATTTTCTAAGTTGGTCATATGACAATCAATACACGTTTTATTTTTCGTTGGGTCAGCAGGATTGTTAAACGGTGACTTCTGCCATTCTTTATATGTTGATACTATTTTAGAGCCGTTTCCCGGAGTGAACTCATCATGACACGAAGCACAATAAACACCATCTTTATAGACGGGTTTCATATAACTGTCGATATGTGCTTTAGGATTGGAGTTGATGAATTTCTCACTCAGCCATTGTCCTACATCACTTTTGGAGTCTTCAAAAACATATTTTTCGCGTTCTGTCAGATTCAGAGTATATGCCGCATTTCCACCTGCATCTTCTATTTTAGTGATTCTATGACAAGCCACACACGAAACCCCTTCTTCTAGTTTATCATTCCCATTCTCTTTGAGTTCATTGACCAAAGTTTTTGCACCACTTTCAAAGAGTTGGTGTCCCATAGTTACAGTTGTTTTGTCTAATAAACCTGTAGTAATAGCACTTGGGTTATGACATCCCATACACCATTTTCTGAACTCTTCTCCCTCAACTTGTGCAGCGACGTCTTCCAAGACCATATAGTATGGGTTCGTACCCACTAAGTTTTTATGGTTTGAATCTGCCCATTGGTCAAAGATTTCCCCATGACACGATTTACATTTTGCAGAGTTTGTCCAATCTTGTACATGATATTTCTCAACATCATCTTCAAGTTTAATCCAGTTTGACAGATATCGCAAGTTCTCTTTTGCCGTAACATACTCATGTAGGTTTTTCATATTTATTTCTAATTCTTTGGACATTTTTTTTGGATTTGAAGCCATTGCCAGTCCGTCGCTAACTGCCGTTTCATCACCACCCATTCCACCTTGAGTATCACGTGCTATTCGTACATAATCTGCAAGGGGAGATTTAGAAATAAACCCATCCAAGTTATCATGTCCAATGCTGGCTTTGGTTGCCTTGTCATGTTTTGTATCATCAAAGATAAAACCGTTGGTGAAGTTAAATCCTTCAAAGTGGCAACTGTTACAACTCATCCAGAAATCACCTGCCATGGGTACAGCTTCATTGGTATTTGTATTAGCATTGTTAAAAAGAGTTTTACCTGCTCGTAAGTTTTTACTTAAAGGATCTTTTTTTACCAGACTTACAAATATTTCTTTATTAACAGTAACTCTGGCAAAGGGATGTGAACCTCCACTATCAAGCAGTGTCATATCCAAACTGGCTGCATTTTGTACATAAATGTTATTATTTGTGGGATGGGTGAGGAGGGCTTGAGGATTACTGTTGTTGGGATAAGCTCTTAATATTTGTGTTGCTTTTGCCCCTTTTCCACTTCTTTTTCCCCTTTTTCTGTGTCTTTTTTTCTTAGCATATCCAGCACTTCTACCAATGTTAAAGACCATCACATCTTCACTTCCTGCAAGTGTAACGAATGCTTTTGCTCCATCGGCTGAAAATGCTAAATCCCAAGGGTTTGAGACAATCATTGTTTTATTGGCATTGTCTGAGATATTGATGGCTTTAAAAAGATGTTTTCTTTTATTGTCTAATTCTTCTTCATATCCTTGTGTTAAAGAGATGATAGATACTGTGGGAAAAATTGTGGATTGAAATTGAAATGGATGGTCAAAATTCCAAAGTACGTGTGGTAGCCAAGCCTGTTTTCCATTGGGTGAGATTTCGATATCATCAAGAAGCCTTGGAGCTCCTTGGGAGACAAATTCATCATCGTTTTGTGTAGTATGTAAAGTAATGGTCTTAAGTCTTGCCAAACTTCTGCTGTCGTAAATAGAAACTACCCCAATCATAGAATGTGTCACAAGAAGTCTTCCATCATCAGTTAGGGCCATTCCACGTGGAGTCTTAAATGTTTTGATGGTATTTTGTATTTCATAATTTTTATCATCGATGACAAGAATTTCATTGTCTTCAAAAACAGTCACAAAAAAGTATTTGTTTTTTTCATCATAAATGATGGCATGAGGTTTGTTTTTTGTTTTAATTGTTTTAATAAGTTCATTGTTTGAAGCATCAATAATATAAACGGCATTTTTCATATAATCCGTCACTGCATAGATGGATTCATCACTTTTAAATGCAATTCGTCTGATATCTTTTCCCAAAACTGTTTCACTTATTTTTTCACCCGTGATAGCATTGGTTTTTGTGACACTTCCCCCATCAAGATTAGCACTGTAAATGTATTTTGCATCTTGTGTCAGATAGAGTGCTGAGCTGTTTGTTTTAGAGTACGATAGGGTTGGATAAACAAAAATGGCAATTAAAGTAATAGCTGCTGCATACTTCACTTGTATACGCATCTTTTTTGCTTTCTCTTTTCTTCTTATATTTTTACTTGAATAAGCACTGTGAAACCATAAAAAAAGCAGTAAAGCAAATGACCCATACAGATGAATATTAAATGAATAAACACCCCAATCATCACCACCTCTGTTTCCAATAAGAAACAGATAAAAGCCGCTTAATGTAATCAGAAGTAGGGTAATCCCCAAAAACATACCATTTGTGCTGTTTCTTTTTTTTGCGACAATATTTTTTCTGTATTTATAGGTGTGTAAATTCACAAAAGGAATAATAAGTAAAACTGTAACAATCAGTGAACTGACGATATGAATTGCTTGTATGAGTGAGAAATAAAACCAAGGTATTGTTAGGACGTCCCATTGTAAAATACCTGTTATGAACATAATGAAAATCGAATACTCGACAAATTTAGCTTGCATCAAAACCCTTATTAACTGTAATAATCGTTATCATTATATAAGAAGATTGATGAAAAACTCCTTAATTAATAATTATTATCAATCCCAATTAGGATTGATAATATTGCATACAAAGTTAGTGTAGGAATTAATGTGTTAGGTTGTAATTTTCAAGTAAGATTTTATCTAATGACTTAAAGAGTTCAAGGGTATGTTCTTCAATAGCATTGGCACTTAATTGTAAAACATGATTGGCTTCTTTGTTTGCATTTTTTACAATATATTCTTGGAGGTCGTCATGCAAACTGTCATGGATGTTTTTGAGGTTCTGCCATTCTTGTGTTGTCGTATACACTTCATGCTTTGATTCACACTGATGTATCCAATTTCCTAAGTTACAAGCTTCACAACTCTCAACTTTCCATTCTTTTAAAGTATCCAATTTTGTAAAGTTTTCATCTTTGAAATTGATATGATCATTTTTATACTTTGCAATTGTTTGAGTCAATTCAATATCACAGACTTGTTGATGAACATTTTTGGCCAATTTGGCTGTTGATGTGATATTTATCAATCGAGTAGACAGCTGGGAAACTTGAGATGATAAGTTGTCAATTTGTGATGAAGTTGAAGCATTTTCTTGCGTCACTTTATCCAGAGAGTTTACTGCATCATTGATTTGCATCATCCCTTCTTCTTGCTCTTTACTGGCATGAGAAACGTCATCAATCATCTGTTTTGTTTGAATTACCTTTTTGTTGAGTCCCTCATATCCTGTAATCATTTCATTGGCGATTGTTTTACCATCATTTGATTTGATTGAAGCATCTTCAACCAGTGATTTAATATCATTGGCAGCTTCTGCACTACGTGCTGCTAAGTTTCGCACTTCTTGTGCAACAACAGCAAATCCTTTTCCAGCCTCACCTGCAGTTGCTGCTTCAACAGCTGCATTAAGAGATAAGATATTTGTCTGAAAAGCAATATTGTCAATGATTTGAATGGCTTCATTGATTGCAGTAACTTTATCATTGATTTCATCCATTGCACTTGATGTTCTATTGGCAAGTTGGCTTCCAGTTTTTGCAGAGTCATTTAACTCATCGGATAGATTTGCCATTTGTCTTACATTTTGTGAATTATTTTGAATGTTTGACGTGATTTCTTCAATGGCAGCTGCAGTTTCTTCTAAGGAAGCGGCTTGTTCATTTGAGGATTTTGACAGACTTTGAGAAGAGGTTGTAAGGACTTGAGTACTATTGTGAAGCTCATTCCCTGCATTTTCAATCATTCCCATAAGTTGTGAAATGTTATTTCCTAAAAGAATGGCTGAAGTATACAGTGATCCCATATCCCCACTCATTCCATTTTTCATACCAGTATCATCTATGTTCAAATTAAAATTATTGGATGCAAAATTGTCCAGTATGGTATTTATATTGTCGAGTTTATTTTTTGTATCACTTAGCATGGTATTGATGCTGTTCCTTAGAGCTTCTACTTCTGCTGTAGCTCCTTTTTCTTTTACACTGTAACAGAAAAATCCATTCAAAACTTTTCCAATAACATCATCGATTTCTTTTACGACTTTTTTATCTTGTTCAATCAAATGTTCTGTTTTAACAATTTGTCCATTCATCTCTTTTGTCATTTGGGCGAATTCATCACTTCCATTTACACTCATAGGTTTAAGATAATCTTTTTCTCGTACAGCGTATTGGAAGAAGTAGCCAAGACCCTCTTTAAACTCTTTAAGTGCTATGACAATTCGCTGTGAAATTAATCTGCTGATAAAAAGAACAGCAATGAGTGCAATGATAGTTAATACTAAAGTCAGAGTCAGTATTTGTGAAAAACTGCTCTTGATTTTTTTGATATCTTCAAGAATATTTTTTGAAATATAATCATCAATGACTTTGAGTTTATTGATTTTTTTTGTAGCTTGGTCAAACCAGTGGTTAGGACTGATTCCAAATCCACCAATTTCTGTACTTTTAAGTGCAATGTTTCTGAGCCGTTCAACTTCATCAATGACTTTTGTTTTGACTGCTTTATCATTAATAGTATCGTTGTAAAACTCTAAGATTTCTGGAGTTGAACTTCTTTTAAAGATAGTCATATAATTATCTTGTTCTGTGACAAGCTTGACAAAAATTTCTTTTTGACCTTGCGTGAATTTATTTCTTGTAAATGCATTTGAACCAATTGATCGCTCTATTCCTGCTTTCTCTTTGGCCATTAAAAAACTGTAAAAAGCGATTAAGTCCTTGTTTTCATTCATGTTGGTTGCTGTATTTGATATAAGAGAAAAAGTATTCAGAAGGTTTTTATTGATTTTAGTAAAGTATTCATTGACTTCAATATTATCAACTGACAAGTTATCAACTTTGGTTCGTAACTCTTTAAGTGTTTTTAAATCATCCAAGATGACTTGCATGGAGTTTTGTACATCTTTTTTAAATAGAGTCTTTCCTTGAGAAGCAATAGAGTTGCTTAACTCTTTGATTCTAAAATCTGTACCGTATCGTTGTTTTGTCAGTTCGTCTTTGAAGTTTTTACCTTCACTGCTGATATATCCTGAAGCTGCTGCAATTTCAAGTTGAGAAGCATGAAGTAGATCACTGATACGTGCTGCTACTTCCATTCGCTCAAAGAGTTTGATATCATCAATTCGTAAGTTATATGCAATCTCATTTTCAACCTCTTTTAAAAGAGATATCTTTTCGCTGATGGTTTTAAACCAGTGCTGTGCATCGATATTAAACCCACCAATTTCATTGGCTTCAAGGATGATTTTTCGTATTCTGTTAACTTCTTCAATAGAAGGGTCTTTAAATGTTTTTTGGTGAAATATTTTCATGTTTTCACTTGCATATTGTAAAAAACTGTTCATGTATGAGTTTTGTTCAGCAATGAGATTATTGAATTTTGCTCTCATTCCTTTAGCAAATGAATCACGTGATAGAGTACTTGCACCTACTGCCCGCTCAATTCCTGCTCTCTCTTTTGAGAATAAAAAACTTGAATAAGCCGTTAACTCTTGTGAAATTGTCAAGTCATTTGAAAATCTTGCAATAAGAACAATGTTGTCCAACAAATTTGCATTCATTGCTGTATAGTATGCAATGGCTTCACTTGTGCTGATCTTCTGATTGATAACTCTGACTCGTAAACCTTCTAAATTATTTATTTTCTGTAAGGCTTTGTCAATATTAATTTTTAGTTTTTTTGGATAGTTTGAAAAGTGTATGTTTTGAATATAGTTTTTAAATTCTTTTGTTTTTATATTGGTAGTGAGTTTTTGTTTTGCAATTTCATCTTTAAATTTTGTTCCACGGCTACCTAGGTACCCAGCAGTCATTCCTCTCTCTTTTTGTGTCTCATGGACCAGTGATGAAACTTTAGTTGAAAGTAGGGCAATGACTTCAATCTCTTCCATGTTGACAACATTTTTATAGGCTTCATAGGTTTTAGTAGATGAGAGATAAATCATACCGATTAAAGGAAAAGCAACAAGCAGTAACAATTTGGATTTGATCCCTATATTATTTAAAAAACTCATTGTCTCTCCTTTAAATGACTATTTAATTTAACAAGGAAGTATAATGTATTAAAATGTAAGAGTGATGTAAGTTTTCTAAAATAATGTAATTTTTAAAGAAAACTTAAAATAAGTATGATAAAAAATTATTTTAACTTATTGTGACAGAAATGTCTCAATAAAACTAAGATTTTAAATTTC
>Ga0105351_1001324_pt1 | contig 11367 bp, 12 predicted proteins | sample EN4Hudsemesocosm_FD_83662 | JGI IMG/M metagenome (GOLD analysis project Ga0105351, IMG submission 83662) | Methane-oxidizing microbial communities from mesocosms in the Hudson Canyon - EN4B Hudson Canyon | ecosystem: Environmental > Aquatic > Marine > Cold seeps | place: Hudson Canyon... | reverse complement strand
TGGCAGCGAACCCAGCGATACTACAAAGTCGTTAGTGATGTATTAGATATTCAAATTCAGGAGTATAACTCTGAGTCGGCGTTGTGTTATGTGACGATCCCCGGAAAGGCGTACGCCAAAGAAGCGATTGATGCCTTCATCGCCACGATGATCAACCTATCTACCGGGATAACCGGTGGTAGTGCCAAGCCAACCAAAGTTGAATTTGAACGAGCAGAACCCACAAACCGAGAGCAGTTTGAAAAAGCCTTCCCCTGCGATATTTATTTCGGCACAGGGCGTAACCAAATTTACTTCACTAATGAAGATCTTGACCGCCCGCTGGCCAGTGCCAACAGAGATATTGCCCTAAAAAATGATGAAGTTGTGCAAAGCTACTTATCACGACTGTTGAAACAATCTCTGGCTAAGCAAGTCACCGAGAAGATCATTATTTCTCTTTCTATGGGGGAACCCAATCAGGAGGTTATTGCTAATAGCTTGCATATGAGTAGCCGAAATTTGCAACGAAAACTGAAAGAAGAAACAACGTCTTTTCGACAGCTATTAGATGATGTTAGAAAAGACCTGGCGAAGAATTATTTAGCCAGCTCTCAGCAGTCTATGATTGAAATTGCTTATCAGCTGGGGTTTCAAGACCCTAGCAATTTTGCCCGAGCCTTTAAACGGTGGTTTGGTATGTCGCCGTCTGCGTTTAGGCAGCACCCCCCTCATTAACATTCATGCTCAGCCATTAGTACCATTCCATTTTTAGATTCAGAAGCCTTTAACAAGGCTTTTTCAGCAGCCTCAATAAGATGATCGACATGAAAGCCTTTCTCAGGTATCTGAGTAGCTACTGCGGTTGAGGCAAAAAGCCCTGAATCTTCAGGGGCAAGATGTTTTATCTCATTATCAGCAACCATTTTTAAACGATCACCCATCAGCTCTGCTTCTTCCCAAGCCATACCGGTGGATATGACGATAAACCGCTCTTCATCATATTTGGCGACTAGATCAATGCCACGACGAAATACCTGACGCAATGCCGCAGCAATGCCAGCCATCACCTTGTTGCCCTGAACCAAACCCTGCTGCTCTTTAAATTTCTCAATATTTGAAATACCAATCAGAAACAAAGAAAGTGGACGTTGTTCCTTCTGCATCGCCATCCACTCGCGTTCGGCTACCTCTTCAAAATAACTGCGATTATAAAGTGAGGTTATAGTGTCATAGCTGGAAACGGACTGATCGACCTCTGTTTTCTCGAATTTTATTTCCGAGGCCATTAATGCATCAATAGCGCTAATACGATCATTCACATCACGGCAGGTGCCTATAAAATAACGCTTTTTTTCACCCTTATACTCTATCGGTCCGCCACTAATTTCTATCCATTTCTGCGCACCATCTTTGCACACCGCGCTCAAGGTTACCTGTACCCGGGCACCATCCCCCAAGGCCTGACGAAATGCTTTTGCAGCGGTAGGTCGGGTTTTATCTCCCAATAAAAACCGGGTGCCTTTATCAATCAGCTCGTATTCACTAAACCCTGTCATCTGCTGAAAGGCTTTATTAGCATAGAGGATGCTATTTTTAGTGGTTGAGGCGTCGGTGATAACAATACCATCACGACATTCGGCTAAGGCTGCAAGTAAGAGCTGGGTATCCACGGGAAAAATCCGCCAATCAATTGAAAGGCGGTATTGTATCGATGTTTTATGACAATAGAATGGATTTAAATCATTTCGAGCAAGTAGTGATCAAATAACAAGGCCACAAACAGCAGCATCAGGTAAGTAATCGAGAATTTAAAGGTATTAATAGGCGCATTGGGGCGTGAATTTTTTATCATCACCACGGCCCAGTAAATAAACCGTGAGCCTAGCGCCAGTGCTGATACTAAGTAGAGATACCCGCTCATACCGGTAATGAAGGGAAACAGGCTAACAGCAAACAATATAAAGGTATAAAGCAGAATTTGGATCTTGGTGTAGGCTTCACCATGAGTCACAGGCAGCATGGGTATATCGGCTTTAGCGTACTCCGCTTTGCGGTGGATAGCTAAAGCCCAGAAGTGAGGGGGTGTCCAGGCGAAGATTATGAGCACTAATAGCAGGCTATTGGGGTCAATGACTCCCGTTACCGATGTCCATCCGAGTAGAGGCGGCGCAGCACCGGCAATACCTCCAATCACAATATTTTGAGGAGTTGCACGCTTTAAAAATAGCGTATAAACCACTGCATACCCTATAAGTGAAGCAAAGGTTAACCATGCGGTAAGTGGGTTTATCTGAATGATTAACAGCGCCATCCCCAAAAGTCCCAATAGCATCGCAAACACAAGTCCACTTACAACACTCACTTTGCCTTTGGCCAAGGGGCGGTTTTTGGTTCGCGACATCAAGGTATCAACCTTGCGGTCCACCACATGATTTATGGCTGCAGCAGAACCAGCCATTAGCGCAATTCCTATATTCCCAAAAATCATAACATTCAAATCAGGCAAGCCTGAACTCGCTAGCATCATGCCTATTGCTGATGTCAGAATCATCATTAATACGACTTTAGGTTTACACATTTCCAAATAATCTCGCCAGCTGGAACGGCTATTGGAAACGTGCTCACTGAGAGCCTCTGCGGCAAGAGTGTTCGATTGAGCTGTCATTTTCATGAGATTGCCTCGCAGTTTATTCTTGTGGTTTCATCATGTTGGCGCACTGATTTCAATAAATAAAGACGGTAGTTCAAGTTCACCATCGTTAATAGCAATACAGCACCGCCTGCATTATGAGCCACCGCAATCGGCAATGGGATTAACCAAAGCACATTCACAATGCCCAGAATAATTTGTAAAACCAGTGCAGCCAGCACCAGTAAAGCAGGCTTTCTTACTACGTTTCGAACTTGCCATAACATCCAAATTAAATAAGCACTCAGTACTAAAGCCCCTAAGCGATGAGTCATATGTATCGCCACTCTAGAGGCGCTATCCATTAGGCCACCCAAATAGTTTGGGCCGATGGACTGAGCCAGATTAAACCCTTGTGGGAAGTTCATCTCAGGCAACCATTCACCCTGACACGTAGGAAAGTCTGGGCAGGCTAGCGCGGCATAGTTAGCGGCCGTCCAAGCACCTAAGAAAATCTGACCAAGCACTAAACCAAGCCCAAGAAGTGTCCACTTAAACACACCTGAAGCACATTGAACGGTTTGCTTGGGGAGCTCATTTTCAGAGGCATAGTTAAAAGACCTAAGCACATGAAGAAATAGCAGCGATAATGTTGCGAACCCGCCCAGCAAATGCCCGGAGACTACTTGCGGCCATAGCTTTAAGGTTACCGTCCACATGCCAAACAAGCCTTGGCATATCACTAAACCCACAAGAAAAAAAGGAAGTTTTATGGAGGATCGCGCTCTATCAGCCTTAGCGCTAGGGCTGCTTCGCTGATAGTATTTAAAACAAAGTGCAGCTTGTATAAGAATTAACAGGCCAAGAAAGCTAGCAAAGTAGCGGTGGATCATTTCTGGCCAGCCTTTTTCAGCTTCAACTGGGGCATCAGGAAATAATGCTTCAGCAATTTTCACTTCTTGGGCGCTTTCGGGCACGGTAAGAAAGCCATAACAGCCTGGCCAGTCAGGGCATCCAAGACCTGCATCTTTCAATCGGGTATAGGCACCTAATGCCACAACGAAAGCGGCTAATAAAGTGGTTAATATTGCGATTCGTCTTATTGTTATTGTCATCAGACCTAACCAATATTCGATAACTTCAGTAAACGTTTCATATCTTTCAAAATGTCTTTTCCATGACGGTCAGCCTCGTAGCGTAGAATGACATTGCCCAGGGGGTCTACCACCCAAATATTCCAATCATTGGTTACGGTTTCAATATTTTCAAAATGATCCTTGGCAAAGGATTTAAGGTCATCCGTATTCATACTGGCCAAAGAAAGTCTGGGATATTGCTTGGTGAGCTCAGTACGGCTATCACCAAGTTCGGCACTGCTCGCTAACACTCTGAAAACCCGTTCAGACTCTTTACCTAGTGCCGTATTCACCTGTCGAACGGTATAAAGCGCTTGCTGGCAGCGCTCATTGCACACGTCATTTCCGGTTACTAATAAAACCCACTGGCTTTCACTCACCTCTTGCGAATGCTCTTCCGTTAACATATCCCACTTCAAAGGACGCGCACCGGGCTCATCCAGAGAAAAATAACGAGATAATGGTTGGCCTTGATTATCGCTTGCGTTCAAATCTGAGATACTCACGCGAGGCCAAATAAGCTCACCTTTATTGGTTGAGCCAGTAGGAATACCCCAGTCACCAAAGTACATTGATGTGGCGGTTGCCATCGGTACAAAGACGATAGCAAACAAGCCCAGTAATTTAAGCTGATTTTTACGTACTGTTTTATTATTTTTAACTGTCATCTGTCTGATTCTCTTCTGTTTTTCTTATTGCCAAAGCAGTCATCACTACCAGCACCAAAGCCAAACTAAACCACTGAACGGCGTAACCAAAATGCTTGTCAGGCGACATTTGTGAAATCTTCCACCCTGTTTGAAGTGCTCCGGGTTGGTTGTCATCACTCAAGCGAACTGTAAATGGGTATATTTCCTCTCCCAATTCATTTGAAAGTGCATTGATATCCAGCTTTTGAATACGCTTCGGCCAACCTTGCGAAATAGGCTCTTCAGATAGTGTAAATACTTTGTTACTAGGGAAATAGACTGAACCCTTGATCCTTACCCCCACTAGAGTCTCTGCAATATCACTTGTTATTGTTGGCAACTGATCTCTATAAGGCGGTGCTTTAACCCACCCCCGGTTGACCAGTAGTATTTTTCCATTATCCATTTGAAAGAGGTTAATCACTTCATAACCCACCATCCCATCACGGGTACGGTTATCTAATAAAAAATATTCATTCAAACGATAATAACCACTCACACTGATCGTTCTATAAGACCAGTCAATAGCTTGGTCATTGCCACTTACATCATCAATCTCACTAAGTTGCTCAGTTTCACCTTGAGACTGCTTGTCTATAAGTTGCTGCTTTTCTTCAGCCCGTTGTAGCTGCCAAAACCCTAAAGAGAGCAATAAAGGTGTCATGAAAAGCGCAAAAGCCATTATCCCTATAGTTCCTTTCGCTAGAATCTTTATCTTCAATGAGACATCCACTTTATCGATTAACATCTATACTTAAACTACACACAACCACCCAACAGTCATTCCCGCGAAGGCGGGAATCCATATGTACCCGGACTTCAGAAAACTAGATTCCCGCCTTCGCGGGAATGACAAAAATGGAAAGCCCAATGCTTAAACTACTCATCGTTATCTTGTTATTTGCTGTGATTATCAGTTTGTTCAGCGGCCTTTTTTTTCTGGTTAAAGATCAGGGGCAAACTAAACGAACCGTTAATGCGCTTACCGTTCGCGTAACACTTTCCGTCATGCTGCTAGGGCTTATCACTTACGCCTTATTAAGTGGGCAACTTGCAATAAACCCTTCGCCCTTATAACTTAAAACTGCGTGATTAAATCACATAAACAAACACAAATAACCCTAACCAAACCACATCTACAAAGTGCCAATACCAGCTAGCAGCTTCAAAGCCGAAGTGGTTGTCTTTATCAAAATGCCCTTTCAATACCCTCACCAACATAATAAACAACATTAGTGTTCCCAAGGTCACATGAGCCCCATGAAACCCCGTTAACATAAAGAATGTGGTGCCATAGATGCCTGACTGTAAGGTGAGATCAAGTGTTGTGTACGCTTCCACATACTCTTCTACCTGAAAAGCTAAAAAAGCCATGCCCAATAGAACAGTAGCAGCCAGCCATAGCTTCAGCTGTGTTCGGTTGTTGTTCTTTAGTGCTTTATGAGCGATGGTTACGGTGACACTGGAGCTCACCAAAAGAAAGGTGTTAAGCAAGGGCAGGTGCCAAGGGTCAATAATCTCTTTAGGCCCCGGGAACAACTCCGAATTTGGATTAACCATTAGCGGCCATACCGACTGAAACTCTGGCCACAGCATTTCTGCAGGACCTCTATCTCCTTCCCCCCCTAACCAGGGCACCGAAAATACACGGGCATAAAATAGCGCACCGAAGAAGGCTGCAAAAAACATAACTTCAGAGAAAATAAACCAGCTCATGCCCCAACGGAATGAGCGATCCATTTGACCGCTATACATCCCTGACCGGCTCTCTTGTATTACATTGCCAAACCAACCAAACAGCATATAAGCCATTACGGTCGCTCCCGCTAGAAATATCATCCAGGATATTCCCGTATCACTACCTGCGGTGCTGTTATTTAAGATTGAGCCTGCGCCAATCATAGTAAGGGCTAAACCGACACTGCCTATAATGGGCCACTTGCTTTGTGCCGGTACGTAATATGACTCGGGGGTAGTCATGGAGCCTCCTGCTGATATTTATTTTGGCACGGATGCCATTGAGATATCGCTGTTAGTTAAATCAAACAATGTGTAAGAGAGCGTTAACTTTGTCAGGTGCTTGGGTAGATCTTTATCTATTACAAACCGCAAAGGCATTCGGGCTTCTTCACCCGCCTGCAAGGTCTGTTGCGTAAAACAGAAACATTCTACTCTATGAAAATAATCAGCCCCTTCACTGGGTGACAAACTAGGCACAGCCTGAGCAAGCATAGCCTGCTGAGTAGGGTTCGATACCAGAAAATCGACTTGCATAAGCTCTCCCGGGTGAACCTCCACCTGTGTTACTTCAGGTTTAAAATGCCATGACATATTTTCATTGTTACTGGTAATAAACTGTACCTTTACCAGCCTCGATAAATCAGTTTCTAATTCCCCTGACTGCAACACATATTTTGGTCCGGTTTTACCATTCAAGCCTGCTATATCACAAAGCACGTCGTATAAAGGTACTAGAGCAAAGCCAAAGCCAAACATCCCCACGGTCACCACTAATGCGATGATGACTGTGCGTTTGCTTTTGTTATTTTGCTCTTGCTTATTTAACAACGGGTGGCTCCGTAAAGCTGTGATAAGGCGCAGGTGAAGGAAGAGTCCACTCCAAGCCCTCTGCACCTTCCCAAACCGCTGCTGATGCTTTTGCACCACTACGAATGGTACTTACCACGATATACAAAAATAATAATTGGGTGGTACCAAACAAGAAAGCTCCCACGGATGAAATCATATTAAAGTCGGCAAACTGCAGGGCGTAATCAGGAATTCGACGAGGCATACCTGCTAGCCCCAGAAAATGCATGGGGAAAAAGGCCAGATTCATTCCAACAAATGACAACCAGAAATGAGTTTTACCTAAAGTCTCGCTATACATACGGCCACACCACTTGGGCAACCAGTAATACACCGCAGCAAAGATTCCAAAAATCGCGCCTGGCACTAATACGTAATGAAAATGAGCCACAACAAAGTAGGTATCGTGATATTGAAAATCAGCTGGGGCAATCGCCAGCATTAAGCCCGAAAAACCACCGATAGAGAAAAGAATGACGAAGGCGATAGAAAACAGCATGGGGGTTTCAAAACTAATAGAGCCCCGGAACATGGTCGCCACCCAATTGAAAACCTTAACCCCTGTAGGCACCGCAATTAACATGGTGGCATACATGAAGAAAAGCTCACCAAACAAGGGAATACCCACGGTAAACATATGGTGCGCCCACACCGTAAATGAAAGTATGGCTATAGATGAGGTAGCCCATACCATCGATGAATAGCCAAATAATTTCTTTCTACTAAAGGTGGGGATAATCTGTGACACCACACCAAAGGCAGGCAAAATCATAATATATACTTCAGGGTGTCCAAAGAACCAGAATACATGCTGAAACAACACGGGATCACCACCACCCGCGGCATTAAAGAAGCTGGTACCGAAATGAATATCCATCAACATCATGGTCACCACACCCGCTAAAACAGGCATAACAGCAATCAATAAAAATGCGGTGATCAGCCAGGTCCAGACGAACAAAGGCATTTTCATCATAGTCATGCCCGGAGCCCGCATATTAAGAATGGTGGCAATAACGTTAATAGCCCCCATAATCGATGAAATACCCATCATGTGCACACCAAAAATAAAGAAGGTGACACTAGGCGGTGCATAAGTTGTTGAAAGAGGGGCGTAAAAAGTCCAACCAAAATTAGGGCCGCCACCCTCCATAAATAATGTAGAGAGCAGCATGGTGAAGGCAAATGGCAGAATCCAGAAGCTCCAGTTATTCATGCGTGGCAACGCCATATCTGGCGCACCGATCATCATGGGGATCAACCAGTTAGCCAGACCAACGAAGGCAGGCATTACCGCACCAAAGACCATAATCAGACCATGCATAGTGGTCATTTGATTAAAAAATTCTGGATTAATAATCTGTAAACCCGGCTGAAATAGCTCAGCACGAATCGTTAACGCCATACAGCCGCCAACCAGAAACATGGTGAAGCTGAACCACAGGTACATTGAACCAATGTCTTTATGATTGGTAGTAAAAAACCATCGGCTTATCCCTTGTGCAGGGCCATGATGATGGTGTTCGTTCAACTCATTTTCAACAACAGCACTCATATGACTCTCCGACTAGTTTCCTTTGGCCTTGGCTACATCCTGTGGTGATACCATATCCCCTTTGTTATTACCCCACGCATTCCGTTCATAGGTAATAACAGCGGCTAAATCAACATCATTCAACTGCTGCCCAAACGCCTGCATTGCGGTGCCAGGTTTGCCGTTAAGCACAATATTAATATGATTTTCTATCGCTCCCATGGCGATAGCACTGCCTTTAAGTGCAGGGAAAGCCGGTGGAATGCCTTCACCATTCGCTTGGTGGCACATAGCGCAAGAGGTGTTATAAACCGTCTCGCCTTTAGCTATTAAGTCTTCCAAAGACCACTGTTGTGCAGACTGTTGAGAGGCAAGCAATGTGTCCGCTTTGGCTTTTTCCTGCTTAGCCAAGAGCCACGCTTTATATTCAGGTTCTTCAACGGCTTTAACCACAATAGGCATAAAACCATGGTCTTTACCACATAACTCAGCGCATTGCCCCCGATAAATACCGGGAGTGTTAACCTTTGTCCATGCTTCATTAATAAAGCCGGGGATAGCATCTTTCTTAACCGCAAACGCAGGCACCCACCATGAGTGAATTACATCATTGGAGGTCACCAGAAATCGTATTTTTTTATTAATGGGAATAACTAAAGGCTCATCAACTTCCAACAGATAGTTATCGCCCTTGGTCTCTTGATTATTAATTTGATCTTGAGGGGTGCTCAGGTTACTGAAAAAGCTAACGTCATCATTAATATAATCATACTGCCACTTCCATTGGTAACCGGTGATTTTGATATCGATGTCTGACTCTTCAACATCATATATTTCTATTAACGTTGAAGTAGCAGGCACAGCCATAGCCACCAGAATGATGAAGGGGATTATTGTCCAGATAATTTCTACCAAAGTGCTCTCATGAAACTGAGCGGGCTTTGCACCCTGACTTTTACGGTATTTAAACATTGACCAGAACATCACCCCGAACACCACGATGCCAATAACAACGCATATCCAGAAGACGATCATATGAAGGTCATACACCGATTGGCTGATATCGGTTACTCCGGGTGTCATATTAAGCCCGTATTCAGCCTGGGTTATTGATGAAAATGCCAACAAAAAAAATGGTACTGCCCATCGAATCCATACAGACCGCATAGGGGGGAGTCTCCAATCTATTGTTATTTTTATTCTGCTAGAACGACTTATTTTTATTAAAGGTCTATATAAGTAAGTTCTATTAACAGATCCTTGTTTAGTTCAGTATAGTCTCAAGATTTTTAGTAATACAATTATTGCTTAATATTTAATCAACTTAAAACTGATTTTTATATACTCTTGAGTTCTATAAATGATGTAGATCAAGGACAAAGCACCACCAAAGGTAACTTTCATCAGCAATAAGCTATTGCTAAGCCGTTGAGACTAGCCTGCATAACGGCTACCCTGCGGGGTTTAACTTGCTCTAGTATTGTTTTTACTGCTTCGCTGAATATTACCTAGAGTAAACCATTTCGGGGTAATGGCTTCAGGTTGGGTCTAACTGTTATTCAAATTAATAGTCTGCTTTTCGCCCACAACAAAATAAATCACTGCTTCATTCACTTCAGCAAAACTAGCTCATGCAGCAATTTATGTATATCTTGCCTTCCATCCATTGCCAATAATAAAATGATTTCTGCTTCTTTGTCCGCAACACGATAGAAAATAATATTGTGCTCATCAACGGCCCATTGACGAAAGTCACTGATACCAAGTTCAACTAATCGACTACTTATCGGGGCTATATAGGGGTGATCAGGAAGAATTCTGGTTATTTTTTCCTGCAAAGTTTTTTTGTTATTCATTGCGTGCTTCGCGCTGTATTTTCTACTTAAGAAAGCGCTCAGTCGTTGCACTGATAATCTAAAGTAAGGGCTTGCTTTTACTTTATAGGAACAAGGTTGACCAGAGCCTGAAGACTTAGTCATCAAGAAATGCCTGTTCCAACGAGAGAAAACCTTCTTCCCGAGCTGATTTTTCAGATAGCGCTAATAACTTTAATAAGGCAATGGTGTCTTGAGTATGCTGATAATCCTTATAATCCTGCACAACAAAACAAGGCTTACCGTTTTTGGTAACAAGCAGCTCTTCATCCAGGCTTAAATTATTGGCGTTTTCTTTCAAATAGGTAATGGTTTCAGTCTGCATAACAAAGACCTTTTAAAGACTTAATTAAGGGTTAAATAGAGTATGTAGCGTTAGCACGTAAAAGTAAAATGACCCTATCCATTAACCTTCTTTATTCAATCTTCCAACAAAAAACCATCAGCTCATAATAAAAAAAACTAATTATCAGCTTTTCCTTCCTGCTATCTCATCTAAACTCTTTATATAAACTTTTTAAAACGGCTGTGCCCGTAGGTATATGTGTAGGAACCTACATGAATTCAGAAGCAATATTTAAGGTTATTGAACAAGCAAAACTGTCGGAAGCAAAGACAAGCGCCTTTCATCATATGATGGAAGATAAGATCTATAAGTTACATTTGATCATTGGTCTACATAATGAAGACAAAGCTAAGTGCCTTGTGAAGTTCGCGACAGAGTACATTGAGATGGCTCCCCGAGTGATGGAGTGCGTTGCGGCCTGTGCGAAAGAGGCTAATGCGGATTTTCTATTCGAACCTTTATTAGAAAAAGCCTATAACTATTTCATTAACCCTACGGTTATATTCAGTCATTATACGGGTTTAGATGGCTTGCTAATGAAGGCTTACCTTTGCCATCGCCTGCTTGAAGAGATGTATGAGAATAATA
>Ga0105351_1001316_pt1 | contig 11390 bp, 10 predicted proteins | sample EN4Hudsemesocosm_FD_83662 | JGI IMG/M metagenome (GOLD analysis project Ga0105351, IMG submission 83662) | Methane-oxidizing microbial communities from mesocosms in the Hudson Canyon - EN4B Hudson Canyon | ecosystem: Environmental > Aquatic > Marine > Cold seeps | place: Hudson Canyon... | reverse complement strand
GATAATAAGATAAAAAATGGAGCTGGCGAACGGAATCGAACCCCTGACCTGCGCATTACAAGTGCGCTGCTCTACCATCTGAGCTACGCCAGCTTTATTTTTTTTCTTTGTGCAATTTGGTAGGACTAGGCAGATTCGAACTGCCGACCCCTACCATGTCAATGTGCCCTATCCTTAAGTTTTAGTATGTTGCATATACACCGGAATACACTTTCAACACTACTTCTAATAGGAACAAAGTTATTTAATTTGTCCTGAACTAAGTACTGAAATGTATTGAAGATGTACTGTAATGTACGACTTAAGTCCTTAGTATGGACTTAAGCAGTTATTATGATAAGTGGTGTATGTTAGCTATCTAAGCTCTAGGTAGTTAGCGGCATACTGATACTAATAACTGCCCCACCCGATGATTCTTGTCTAAGTAACCTCTAATAACGTTAAACAAACCAATTCGGTTAATACGAAATTAGAGACAATCATGAAAATTAAATTTAAAGAATCAGAAGTAAAAGATTTGGAACCACAAGAAAAAGCATATGAAGCAACTGATCCTTCGTTCCCAGGCCTAATTATTCGAGTACAACCAACAGGCCGAAAAACTTTTTTTTATAGTTACCGTACACTAGCCAGACAACGTTCAAGACTAAAAATTGGCCGGTATGGTGATATAACTCTGTCACAAGCCAAAAAAAAATTTGCATCTAAAGCTGGCGATGTTGCAAACGGTAAAGACCCACAAACTGACAAAAAGGATCATATACAAAAACTGGTAGCTGAACAGTCCCTTACGCTTAGTGTTTATATTAATGAGCATTATAGAGATTGGGTATTTAAAAATAGAAAAAGTGGTTCATTTACTCTCGAAGTTATTGATCGTCACTTTACACACCTATTAGACAAACCAATGGCCACCTTAACGCCAACTGAGATTGAAAAGTGGCAAATAGATGAACTAGATAGAGGGCTAAACCCTTCAACTGTAAATCGAAACCTGACAGCACTAAGGAGCATATTTACCAAAGCATATACCAGCGGCCTGACTCAATCCAACCCACTCAAAGCTGTAAAAAACATTAAGGAACTTGACGACAAGAGAACTCGCCACTTAAGTCAAATAGAAGAAGCTAAGCTCTTTAAGGAGCTAAGAAATCGGAATCAGAGAATTGTCGATAATCGAAAACATGCAAATGAAAGACGAAAACAACGCAACAGTAATTTATTCCCTGAGCTTGATGAACAGCTATTTGCTGATCATTTAGAACCTATGGTTATCATTGCGATTAAAACAGGTATACGTAAAGGCGAATTATTAAGCCTAGACTGGAATGATATAGACTTAAACGGAAAAATAATAACCGTTAGAGCTGCAAATGCTAAATCAAGTAAAATTCGTCATATCCCGTTAAGTGCAAATTGTTGTAGCTGTATTGAACGCTGGAAAAAACAACAAGCTGAACCTAAAGGACTAGTTTTCAAAAATTCAAAAGGCAAACGATTCACCGATATTAAAAAATCATGGAATAAGCTACTTGATGATGCAGGCATCACCAATTTCCGCTTTCATGATTTAAGGCATCATTTTGCTAGTAAGCTAGTCATGGAGGCAGTACCACTAAATACGGTACGGGAATTTTTAGGACATGGCGATATAAGCACTACTCTCCGTTATGCACATTTAGCAAAAGACCATAAATCTCAGCTTATTCAACTGATAGACAGCTAATGATTTAGTCTTGGGTAGTTAAACCAAACTTAGTTTATTTAACTGCCCCATTATCTAGTTTTCTTCTAGGTATTCTTACTTCACTTAACGTAACCAAGGAGAAAATAATGAATAATTTAAACTATGACACGATCAAAAAAGTTATATCCGACCTTATTTCTGAAGCCGCGAATGATTACAATGATAAGCGTGTGTTTGATACTGTTGAAGCAGCAGAATATTTAGATATGGGTGCCGAGTGGCTAAAAAAAACCCGTAGAACTGGAGTTATTAACGGTACTACACCCAGCCCCACTTATATAAAAGTCGGAAGCTCAGTTAAATACCTTAAAGATGATTTGGATAAGTTTCTAAATTGCTTACCAAAATATCAACACAGCGCACAGGAACAGCCCTTTTAACCAAAAAGACGCCAGTATTGTATGAGTGATATTACAGCAAGTGAATTGCGAGAGTTTGTGAAAATATTTCAACCTTCTAACGATACTGGTAATTTTGTACTTGATAACCTGCACCAGACTTCAAATTATATTACTCATCAAGTCTTTGAAGACCATAGCTATTTAGAAGTTTTATGGGTATCAAAGGACAAGAAGGAAGGTAATAGGCGTAGTGTAAAAGCAATGGATTACGATTATTACAAGGAGCACAAGCAAGCAAGAGTACTTAGAGCAAAAAACACTAAGGTCTACCGACAGTTATTTAGAAATGATGCAATTGCGGAAGCAACAGAAAAGTATCTCCGCCACTTCAATATTTTCCACAAGACTGATTTCAAGATCAAAAATACCTACCCCTTCCCTGAATACTTCCAACTAAAGACCTACACGAGCTTAGCTTTCTTATTTGCGCAATACCTAGTTGATGTAAAACTATTCAATTCTCCATCTGCAAACCCGAAAGACAGGCTGCAAATAAAGGATAAAAAGGGTAAATTAAAAAACATCGTAACGTATTGTGATAAAGTTTTAATGGCTTCTTCCGAACATATCATCAGCGACCTTCAACTTAAAACAGTTAATCTTGAAAGCCATCACACCATCGACTTCATTAGAGCCGATGCTGAACTAAGACTTCAAGACCTGTCCATAATCGAAAGAGCAGATAAAACCACACCAGAGCAATTATTAGCTTACCGTATTGGTACAAACATACTCGCTCTAGATGTGTTTGGTGGTGAAACACCTGTAAACGATATTAATAGCTACATTAGTGAAAAAAGGTATGAGGATAAGGTGTATGGACGAGCGCCATGGGATGACACTGACCCCGCAGACTATAGGCCAACACCAGAAGAATATGAAGATAACAAAGAAATGTCTGGCATATTAGCTACTAGTGCGGAGCCGATGACAGAGCTGGCAAGTATCATCTTTGGATGGTGCCAACATATCACCAATGACAAACTAACCATTGATATTATCGAAGAACGTATCAAGAAACTAAAAGGCATACGGTTTGTAAAAGCAAAAGATGCAGAAGGTTTCCTACATTTAATACCAGACATTAACCCTACATAAGTTACATTAAATTAGACTGTTACGGCGCACTAGCAATGTGTTTACTTATAAAGAGTACTGCTTAAAGTACTTATTAAATACAACCCCTGTAGTACCCCCCCAGACAGCAGCAGTCATAGTAATTACAATTTTAGCTTTAGTAGCTTCAATGCTACCACTTACAACAAAAATACATGTTAACGCTGCAATAACACCCATGAGACCAACAGCATATAAAAATACACCACCACTAGAAATAGGTATAGCTCTACTTTGTGAGCTTTCAGGACCGATACTAACAAGTGTTGAAAACGCAGCCTCCCTAAATCCGATTAAATTTATTAGAATAACTGGCAGCATACTTGCTGTTAGGAGTTCTGCAACACTTTGACGTAACCCGAAGCTATTTTGAACATTTCCATCATAAATCATCCAAAGAGAGAAACCTATAATCAACACAATAGTAGTGCTGAAAAACATCACTAACGAATAGGCTTGTACAGTTAACAGTCTCTTCATAATTAAACATCCATTGGGTGTTGAATACACTTTAGCTTAGCTTTAAAACTTTCACTACCAGAAGTCAGTTCCATACTTGCACGATACAGTTGAGCTACATTCGATTCAATGATATTCCGAACAGGTTCAGCAGATTGCTCATAGATATATGCAATGCTTGACTGTAATGGATGTCCATATTGCCAATAGTGTGAGTTCTCAAAACCGCGAATTTCCCAGCTTTGTAAATATATTTGATCCGTCATCTGAACAGAATTTTTTGGCGTTTCTGGATGGTTACTCTTTTGCGCTAGTGGAATAAAATCAATATATATATATGCATTATCAAGTTCCCGCTCGCTTGAACAAAAAAAGGATTCACTTTCTGGTTTGATCAAATGAGCAATTCTAACTCTTGACCAATACATCAATTCTCCATTAGTACTTGAGTCCTCATTCAACGCATATCTAAATTGCCTAAAAAAATCAGGTGACTCTAGGCAAACAACCTCAACTACTTTAGCCCCCTTAAATACAGAGAAATCCCTCAGTGGCTGAGGGTTACGACAATTCATAGAATATGAACCTAACGGGTTTATATAATTGTTACCCATCGGACTTAATAAAGCACAACTAACAAGAATTGTCGTTGGCACTACAACAGCTAATACTTGCAGTATAAATTTTATTTTTTCATTCATTTTCGTAACCTTTATTTCGTCCATAAATTTATTATTTTTTAATTACTCATATATCAACACTATCACCAACTCGCTAGCTTGGAGCGAGTTTAAATATTTACTTCTATTGAACTATCGATTATGTGTTTCCAGATAAAAATATGCTCAGGCTTTCTAACCAAAGGTCATAGGTAGTTAAGCTTAGACTTGCTCTCGCAACTACCCTGATAACTAACTTGTTCTCATTAAACTTAAAACCTCAATACATTAAATTAAAAGGTTTTAAAATATGAAAAACATAAATGACAAAATCAATTCACAGAACTCATTACCACAAGCTAATAGTGGAAAAGAGAGTTTGCCAACCAATACTGTAGTTATCAACGATGCACTACCTGATATAAGTATTACGAATAATACAGTTAATAACGAACCCAAAAGTATACCCGAAACAGAAGATGCTGGAGAGGTAATTAAACGCCTATCTCAATTATCAATAATAGAGTACCAAAAGTGCAGGTTAGTAGAAGCAAAAAAGATTGGCTTCACTGCCGGAGCGCTAGACATGCTAGTGAAAAAAGAATCAGCAGCAAATACTGATACATTTTCAACTACTAACGGCATGTTCCCTGAGGTGACTCCATGGCATGAACCAGTTGATGGCTGTTACTTGCTTGAAAGCATTGCAAATACGATAAAGCGTTTTACTGTCCTATCTGATGAACAAATTTATACTGTAGCTATTTGGATTATGCTTACTTGGGTGCATAGCCATGCGACAGTTTCACCTATATTAAATATCAGTAGTCCTGAGAAGCGTTGCGGTAAATCAACGCTCCTTAGTGTTCTAATGAAACTATGCTATCAACAATTGGTAGCTAGTAATATTAGTCCTGCTGCGGTGTATAGGGCCATTGAAAAATGGCAGCCTACACTCATGATCGATGAAGCTGATACATTTATGGCAAGAAGTGAAGATCTACGAGGTATATTAAATGCGGGCCATTACAAAAATACTGCCTTTGTTATACGTTGTGAAGGTGAAGATAATGAACCTGTTAGTTTTTCTACATGGTGCGCTAAAGTAGTGGCGGGTATCGGCAATCTACCTGAGACCGTTATGGATAGGTCTGTGATAATTGAAATGCACCGTAAACTACCTGAACAAGAAATTGAAAGCATCCGCCATGCTGAGGAAAACCTATTCGAAGAGCTTTGCAGAAAGCTTGCTCGTTGGGCTCAAGACAATGCTAGCAACTTCAAACAATATAAGCCGAAAAGAATCGACGGTATTAATGACAGGGCAAACGATAACTGGGAACCATTGTTTACACTAGCTAATATGGTGGGAGGACAATGGCCTGAGCGTATAACAACAGCATCAATTAAACTGTCTGGCACTGAAGAAGAAGAACCGACAATTGGTGAGCAATTGCTCAATGACACTTTAGAAGCATTCAATACTTTAAACGGTGTATCTGATAGGCTACCCACAGCTGAATTAATTTCAGCGCTTTGTAATGACCCTGAAAAACCTTGGTCTACTTGGAATAGAGGCAATGAACTTACCGCTATACAACTAAGTAAAAAGTTAAAACCATTTAGAATTAGACCTGTGGATATACGCTTTAGTCATGGAGTCAAAAAAGGTTACTATCAAGCTGATTTTAAGGATGCCGTAAGCCGCTACACTCAACAACAACCCGCTACAGAGGCAACAATCGCAACAGCTAAGCCGGCAGAAATTTCAAGACCAACCTAAATTATTGAAGTAGCTTGTGTCGCGGGTGTAGCGCGACATTAGCAGCCTACTATCGTGACCATAGAGGTTGCCAAGCCATTACAGGAGGTTTGGCACCTCATACGAAACAAAAATAAATCAGTCCATATTAGCCGACCGCACTAACAGAACAATATAAAGTAGCTTAAACCAGTTTATAAATATCACACCTGTTGAAATTCAGGTTTAGATGTTTCAACAGTATCAAAGCCCTTTAATAACTTTGCCTATACACCAGGTAAATTGGCAACCTAAACAAGCTGATAACCACACAAATTTGCGAGATTATTTCAGTATATTCTAATAAATAATCTTAACAATCATAGCTGAGTAAACTTCGACAACATAATTAATTGAAAACCAAACACAGCTTGATTCAAAACAAAATATAATCGAATCAGGATATTATCAAATAAAATAACAACTTCCTTAGCTGTGCACTAGGTGCTGTATACAGGTACGTCATATAAAGAGGCCCCCTTCCCGAACTTGCCCCCACTAGATATAAGCCCCCCCCCTTAGATGAATTTATGCTCCGTAATAAACGTATTATCTGTGGAGGGTGGCTCCGATGAAAATGCTTCTAAAATATGAACAACTATTAGTAATTAACTTCTGTGGTAAACCCAATGCTTAATACTCAGAAGGGTATGTAGCACCTATGTGTTAATCCAATTCTGGAAAATGCATAAATCGCCTACCGCTGGTAACCACTGAAAGCAGTTGCATGCTTGCTAACATTACCTATTTAACACATCCACAATGACAGCTGACCACTTAGATCCTTTCCAGCCCTGTTAAGCATACAACCGCTTTCAGCGGTGCATATAAGAGCAACCCCACACACCAACAAACCTAAAGAGGTATATCAATAAAATACACCTGATAAAGAAATACCTGAAATCTACTGAAGCATGTCACTCAATTGTCTTGTGTGACTTAGCTAACCCGCATCATCACTTGAGTGGGCTTTTGTGAGCCCACTTCATATCACTTAACACCACCTGATTACTATTCTGTGACTTACTATTTGGAGTATTTATGAACGAAGTAGAAGCTGTAAAAAATTATGATGATCTGACTACTATACATACCCTGCTTAAAAAGCATGGATCTCAAGATTATGCTGATATATGGAAGCTTGGTATCAATGTCGCACTAAGAATATCCGATCTATTATCTATTCAAACTGACAATATAAATCTACAACAACGAGAACTTGAATTAATAGAGTCAAAGACAGGTAAGAAGCGCCTTATTCGTTTGAATGAAAATTCAATGACTATAATTCGACGAAGGCAAGCTACCTACCCCAATGATATTTATATATTTCAGTCTAATAGCCATAGGGGAAGATCAAAAGATAAACCACTTAACCGCTCAACAGTGGCACGAAAATTCAAAGAAATTGGTGAGATCATCAGTATCAAAATTAGTACCCATTCTATGAGAAAAACAAGGGGGTATATGATGCATCAGGCAGGTGTTTCAATTGAGCAGATAGCACGTGTACTTAACCATTCATCACCAGCTGTGACGATGGCCTATATTGGCTTAACTAAAGAGGAAACACTTCAAACTTATGATGACTTTGAGCTTTAACCCAACTGATTTGGTTAATATGGAATGGCGACGCTAAACTCCGAACCATTCCTAATTATGTCCGGATCAACTTACAGACAGCTATAATTAAATACTTATAATACGAAATTTAGGAACTAATTTTCTCGAGAAGTATAGATTAGCATGTTAGAATGCATCGTTTTAAATCAGAATGGTAATCAAGAGTGACAATAACTGCAGTAGATCTCTTTTGTGGTGTTGGAGGCCTGACACACGGCCTTCAGTTGAGTGGAATCAACGTAGCCGCAGGTTATGATATCGATGAGTACTGCAGACTTCCATACGAAGCTAATAACCAAGCCGCATACATTAATAAGAGCGTTTCAGAACTCTCAACAAACGAACTTAATAATCATTACAATGGAGCTCAAATTCGGCTCCTGGCTGGCTGTGCTCCGTGTCAACCATTTTCAAACTATACCCAAGCCTTACCAAAAGATGGAAGATGGGGATTACTTTCACATTTTGGCCGTCTAGCATCGGAACTCCGCCCCGAGCTAATAACAATGGAAAATGTCCCCGAATTAAATAAGCATGACGTATTCTCAGATTTCGTACAACAACTAAATCAAAATGGCTACAACGTTTACCATAAAGTCGTTTACTGTCCCGACTATGGAATTCCTCAGCATAGAAAGCGACTTGTATTACTTGCATCACTAAATGGTGAAATATCTCTAATAGCCCCAACACACAAGAAACATGAATATCAAACTCTAAAAGAGACAATCGGTTCTTTACCACGATTACAGGCAGGAAAGACCAACAAGAATGATTCATTGCACAGAGCTGCAGGCCTATCCGAAATAAACCTTAAAAGAATAAAAGCATCCAAACCTGGCGGCACATGGAAAGACTGGCCTAAAGAACTTCGTGCAAACTGCCACAATAAAGAAAGTGGCAAAAAATATACTAGCGTATATGGACGAATGAAATGGAATGACCTTAGCCCAACAATCACAACTCAATGCTATAACTATGGTAGTGGACGATATGGCCACCCCTCTCAAGCTCGCGCCCTAAGCTTACGAGAGGCCGCATTATTACAGTCCTTCCCAATAGACTATAAATTTACCGAGAAGAACAAACAATATTCAATGACTAATATTGCAAGAATGATTGGCAACGCTGTACCCGTCTCACTAGGGAGAGTCATTGGGGAAAGCCTGCTTCAACATATTAGACCTTAAGGTAGAGCTTTCTCTCTAAACTATCGACTATATTGTCAGATATCTCATACATGTAAGAAATCACTTCATCCACCAGCACCCTCAACTCTTCGATGGGGGTACGCCCCCCAACACCAGAAAACGTTACATTACCATGTGAAAGACCATTTCTATTTCTCTTAACTACAGCAAGATGCCGCCCATGCCCCGTAGCTAGATAGTTTGTACTCGTAGAGAACCCATAGATATCAGCAACACTCTTGATCTCATCCCTATCAATATTACCTGAAAACAAGTCCTTACTAATTAGTGTTGCTTGATGTAGATTTGTTGAAATGCTACCGCCCAAGTTAGAAACAAGCTTGGGAATGCTTATTTTGTCCTTTCTTGCACGAATCAATATTTTTTCCTGCAGCTCTTCGCGCAATTTATCAAAGGCAACACCAGACGCACTAATGCTATCGTGTATTGTAACAACAGCCCCTCTCATACTTGCCTCTATTAGATTATAAAGAAGTAAATACACTGAACCTTTAGTTGTTTTTATCAGCAGACTTGTCACCTCAAGCTGATCACCTTTTTCATTTGAAATAGTCTGACTGTTATTTAGATACTCAATTAACTTGAGATAAGCGTCAAGCTCTTCCTTTCGATCATCCAGCTCTTGAATAATATATTCCACTATACTATTCCTCAATCAACAACTGATCTCTTACATACTCTATTCGAGCCTTAACTCTAGGCTTACTATTTGCAGCATCAGCAGTCGTATGCGTTTTAAATTGTTCAGAAAACAACCACTCCGAAATATTACCAGGACTCAAACCAGCATTTTCTTTAAGCGCCAAAGCTATACCAACAGCCAAAGCTTCAAATCGTACTCTAGGCGTTGTTTTTGAGCCCTTCGTCTTTCTAAACCCGTAAGGAAAGTGATCTTTGGAAAATAACATCGTCTGCTCAAAAATACTTATCAGCTCACTAACTTTTTCATTACTTGGCGACGCATTATGTTCCAAATATTCGTTGAGAAAATCTTTAACGGAGTGATCAAAATTCTCATAATTATCTAAGTAAGCAAAAAACCTTAAGGTGAATTCTAGATCTTCTCCCCGTTTTCTCTTAACAACACTAAGTGGAACAACCTCTTTAAATACTGAGTTATCAGCACATACAGCAATAACATCTGTATATAGCCGAGAACTACCATAAGCAGAACCCTTTCGAACTTCCATATCCTTTAGCTCATCAGTACCCGTATTAATTCTCTCAAACAAATCACGACGAGTACCCTCAGTACAATCACTCAGCTCAATAATGCGGATAGATATCCTCTTAAATCGACGCTGCCTAGAGGCAGGTAGATCACTAAATCTAAACCCATTCAACTCTGGAATGAGCTTAAGCCCATCCAGAACAAGCTTATCCTTTACAAAAGCGTGAAGAGTTCTAACTCTCTGTGAACCATCAACAATCTCAATTCTACCATCAAGGTCAGGATCTGAAGACTGAACATCTGCAATAAAAATATAAGGGATTGGAAGCCCAATCATAAGAGACTCTATTAGCCTACTTTGGTTATCTACCCGCCAAACAAAATCTCTCTGATAGTCTGGAACAAACAGCTCATTGCGATCCTCACCTAACCCATCTGAATACTTGTTGACCACCATCTCAATAGTAAACTCTTTGGTATCATAATCTACCTCTCGCTGATGTTTACGAATAGCTTTCTCAGTAGCTGCTTCTAATTCATCAATTTTGCTCTTAATCTCTATTTTCGCTATATCACTATTTGCTAAAGCAATACCTTGCTTTAGCTGCATAATTGTTTCTGGCATATCCGTTACCTAATGAGAGTTAGTCGATGTTTAATTGACTCATTTAACTTAATGATTAATGGTGACAGATCTTCTTATAAATGTCAGCTACAGCACAACATACGAGAGTAATAGTTACACACAGCGTTAATTAACCTTGATTAACACAACACAAGGATCACTGTAACAGCACATAAAGAAGCGAAGAAAGCTACGAAAAAAAGAGTTAACAACTCTATCTTGGATAAATATCAAAAATGGAATACTATTAATTTCGAGGCTACGAAAAAGATAAATTTTCTGAGGGACTTAATAAGGACTTAAGATAAAAAATGGAGCTGGCGAACGGAATCGAACCCCTGACCTGCGCATTACAAGTGCGCTGCTCTACCATCTGAGCTACGCCAGCTTTATTCTTATCTTTCAACTGCATACTGACATAAAAAAAGTCGTTCATTACGACTGATTTATTGTTCAATTTGGTAGGACTAGGCAGATTCGAACTGCCGACCCCTACCATGTCAAGGTAGTGCTCTAACCAACTGAGCTATAGTCCTACTGTGCAGCGAGGCGTAATGTAACAAAGAAGGTTTACTTG
>Ga0105351_1001315_pt1 | contig 11391 bp, 9 predicted proteins | sample EN4Hudsemesocosm_FD_83662 | JGI IMG/M metagenome (GOLD analysis project Ga0105351, IMG submission 83662) | Methane-oxidizing microbial communities from mesocosms in the Hudson Canyon - EN4B Hudson Canyon | ecosystem: Environmental > Aquatic > Marine > Cold seeps | place: Hudson Canyon | collected... | reverse complement strand
GAAAGTGAAGGCAAGGAAGACGCGCCTTCACTGTTCTTTAGGTATAAGACAGTAAACAGAAGTCCTAGAACTTCGCGCTTAGCTGTAACCATACCTTAGTGGTGTCTGCTGGTGTACCTGCATCACCTTGGCTGTATGAAGCACCTTTTAGCAATACATTGTAACGCTCGGCAAAGTTCTGGCTAATAGCCAAATCGATTTCATCACCGTAGTCAGTGCCACCTTCATTTGCATCAAATGTGTGGTAAATCAACGCAATTTTAGGACCTGCTAGCTTGGTTGATACAGATAGGTAGGTATCTTCTAAACCATCTGCAGGCGTGCTGAGGAACTTATCAGCCCAACCGTTGAACTTGTGGTTTGTTCCTAGTGGAGTAGAGAAACCGTAGTTACCGTCATCAGAACCCAGAACTTCATAACCTAACTTCGCAGTAACACCTGCTACTTTAGCGCCTAATTCAGCAACATAGTAGTCAGCTTCATTAGAGGCTGCATTGTCTGTTTCTTGAGTTGCATACTCAAAAGTATAAAGTAGCGATAAAGAGTCTAGATCAGTTTTACCTGCGAAACGAACGCCGTATGTATCACTGATTTCATTAAGCATATAGGCATAGGCGCTTACAGCACCAAATGCTAGGCTTTGGTTCTTAATGTTAACAATCTGGTGGTTCTCACCATTTTTGTTATTGCCTTTAATATCGTTAATATTAGTAACATTAACCAAAGTCACAGTTGTGTCTGGAAGAGATGTATTTATTACAGCAAACGCATCATAAGTCTGCTCATTCTGTCTCCAGCCAACACCACCAACAAAACGCTGGTTATCTAACAAGATTCTTTGACGACCATAGCGAACTAACGTGTCAGCTGGCGCAGCATAATCAACATATGCCTGGTTTAAATCTGTACCCTTCATGTCTGCAACAACAGGATGGTCAGTTTCGCCATTTTGTGTGTCGTTGTAAGTACCAGAATACACTTCATTGACACTATCAAATTCTACAAATGCAGTTGCATTTTGATACTGCTTTGTTTTGTAGTTTAAACGTGTTTTAAGTGTTGATGCATGAGCTTCTTTATCTTTTCCGTCCTGATCAACAAACTCATAACGGTATCTAAAGCTTAAAGATGCATCACCATCGGTAAAGGCTTCTTCAAGTGATGTAGCCGGCGCTGCAGCAAACGCTGAAGTAGAGCTTGCGATTGCAATAGCTAATGCAGATAATTTAAGTTGGTTCTTCATTTACGTGCTCCTGATCGGATATAAAATAATGTTTGTTCGGCTCTTTTTGGCCAATTAATATGGTGTCAAGGTAGTATAAGTACGTAATTTATTTCTTGATAAGTATCAAAAATACCTAAAATGAAGTAGTTGAAAGGGATTATTTGTCATAAAAGTTAAATAACATGACTAAGCTTGACGATAAAGGTAAGGCCGAGGATAGTATTGATATAACTGAGCTTAGAGCCTATTTAATTCTGATTTTATGTAATCAAGGACGCTATTTAATGACTCATCAAATAAAAACATTTATTTTTCTTATTTTTGCTTTTTTATCATTTAATAGCTGGGCACAGCCTAATCAAGACTTGGAAAAACAGGTGCTTGCTAATAAAGTGATAAAACATTCAGGCTTGTCTGAAATGATTAGTCAGTTCCCCGTTTTGTTAAAAGAAGGTATTCAGCAGGGGGCTGAGCAGTCGGGTGCTCAGAGTTCTGGTAATAATCAAAAAATGATTATGCAGATAGGCCAGATCATTGATCAGGCTTTCGTTGTTAGTGAGTCAATTGAAGGGATTAGAAACGAACTTAGCACTCAACTAACGGAACAAGAGCTGATAAGCGTTCTTGAGTGGTTAAACTCCCCATTGGGAAAAAAAATTACCCAGATGGAAGTTGATGTAATGTCTTCTGAGGCCTATAACGACATGCAGTCACAGCTGTTGAGTTTACAGGAGAGATACAGGGGAAGCGAAAGAGAGCGTTTATTTGAACGTTTTGATAAAGCGACTAATGCAACGGAAGCATCACTTGAAACAGCTATTGCTGTGCAGCTAACCCTGGCTAGTGCTATGTCTGCCTCTTCTAATAACCCTCAAATGCCTTCTTATGAAGAGTTGAAGCAGAGTATTGAGGCTAATCGTTTTATGATGAGAGGCGTAATAGGGCAGCAAGTGTTTGCAAATTATATCTATACGTATCAGAAGCTGACAGATGATGAACTTAAAGCCTATGTAGACTTTGCATCAACACCTGCGGGGAGCCACTATAGCTTGGTTGTTAATGAAGCGGTTAAAAATGCACTATTAAAACCGTCTGAGGTTATTGGCTCTAAGATAATGGCTGAAGCTATTTCTGGTTAAGGTGATTTATATTTTTATCATAATAAAACTCAAAAAATGTGGTCATTCCGGCATTATTTTAGCCGGAATCCATTGTTTAGCTTGGCTTTGCTAACTTAGGAATATTTCCCTCTAAGCCCATTGCGTATTTAATAACCTTTTTCTTACCAAAGGGTAGTTTGTCTGCTAGCCCGAGGCCGATATTTCTAAGCAATTTTAATGGTGGGTTATCATTACTGAACATGTGATAGAAAAAATCCATTACTTCCATCATTTTCAAGTTTTCAGACTTTCTTCGTCGTTCATACTCTCTAATGTTTCCAATTAAGCCAATATCTTTTCCTTGATAATGCGCTTCTGAAATAATCTCAATGAGTGTAGCTGCGTCTTGAAAACCCAGGTTAACCCCTTGCCCTGCTAATGGGTTGATGGTGTGAGCTGCATCACCAGCTAATGCGACACGGTTGCCAACATAATGTTGTGCATGACGTTTTACCAGGGTGAAACTCCCTTTCTCTAATAGCTTAATTAGAGGAGGTAGTTGGGGAGGAAAGTTCTTAATTACCTCAGCAATAAATGCGTCATCATCCATTGCGGTTAATGACCTGATTTTATCGGGGAGGTCGTACCACACCAGAGAACCATAATGTTTATTGTTAACATCCATTAAAGGAAGGAATGCCAAAGGCCCTGTGCTGGTAAAGGATTGCCAGGTGATGTCTTCCTGATGTCCTTTATACTCAACGGTTGCTACTAGTGCTTGTTGCTTATATTGATTGCTGTTTAAACCAATGGTTGCCCACTCTCTAACTTTAGAAAGAGCACCGTCTGCGCCAATAATGAGCTTCGCTTCAATTTGAGTACTTTCTGTTTGGCCATCTTTTGTTAAGCGAACGGTAGGTAACGTGGTTTTGAAATCAATATTCTCAATATTGGCCGGGTATATAAAATCGATATTACTGTATTGCTTCATCGTCTTATGCAGGCCTAATTGAGTTACCCTGTTTTCTACAATATTCCCTAAATAGGGGTATCCAATATCTTTGCTGTTAAATAGTGTTTGATTGAGTGGAACACCAGAGAAGCTTAGAGGGATATCCAGTTTTTCAGTGACCGCCATCCGACGATAGGGGCAGACTCTCATACTGCTGATGTGCTCCCATGCACCCAGGTTCTTTAAAATCTGCTCACTGGCATAACTAAGCGCGGAAACTCGAATGTCAGGTGTTTTTTCAGGGTCAAAAGGGCTCGGCTCGACTTTGTCTAAAATAGCAATGCGTAAGCCTGTATGCCCTAGGCCACAGGCAATGGCTGCGCCAACCATACCTGCGCCGATAATGGCAATATCATAACTATTTGTCGTTGCGTTGCTCGTATTCTGGGTGGCTTCTGTGTGCTGAGTAGTCATTGTAAGAAACAGTCTATTCCATGAAAAGACTGTATTCTAACCGACTTTTCTTTTACACATCCAGTCAGGCTTACGGGCATCTGGGTTTACAAACCCTTCAGAGAGCAAAGTAGGCTCAGCTAATGCTTTATAATCATCAAACTTCATTTTTATGATTTCGCTGTGAGAGCCAGCACTAAAGGCGATTTCTTCATTTTTAGCAAGGTCGTCATATACATAAACGTCCATATCAAACAAGTTTCCAAAAGGAGGCATCGCACCCACTTCGCAATCAGGAAAACTGTCTTGAAATTCTTCTTCGTCGGCCAAGGCGATGAAATCAGTGCCCATAGCTTTAATAAAACGGTCCCATCGTATTCGACAAGAAGCAGGCAATACGATCATCGCCATTTTACCGTCGATGGTAACAATAACGGTTTTCGCTAATTGGTTACCTTTAATGTGGGTACGTTTGGCTATTTCTTGTGCGGTATAAGCAGGGGAATGTCTAACAGATACATATTGAATCTGCTCTGAATCGAGATAATCTTTAAGTTGCTGTACTGGCATACGATACGACCTCCAACTATTCGGAAGTTTTTTGCACCGTACTATGAGCTGTATCTAGGAACAGCACGGAGCACTTCCAAAGACCAAATTGGCGCTCCTTGCTTGACTGTTGTTCGTTCCGTTATTTGTAGCTTAGTTCACCCTTTCAGAGATAGGCAATGAAAATACTGGATACTCAGCGAAAATATCCATAACTGAGTGAGCGGTCTCGAATAGAGTAAGACGCTCATCCCAATCATCAGATATTTTACATTTGTTAATGCTTTTCTGCGTAAACCATATTAAGCGACTTGATGCATGTGCACATCTTGCTGTGGAAATGGAATTGAAATACCTTCAGCATCAAACGCTAATTTTACTGTTTCATGGGTATCAAAATATACACTCCAGTAATCTGGGGTGTTCACCCATAAGCGAACAGTAAAGTTCACAGAGCTATCCGCTAACTCTGATAAAACAACGGTGCGAGCAGGGTCTTTAAGCACTCGGCTATCATTCTCTGCAATTCTGTTAAGAATATCTTTTGCTTTCTTAAGGTCATCGCCATAACCAATGCCAAATACAAAGTCTACGCGACGGGTGGGCTCTATGTTGATATTTATAAGACTATCATTTGAAAGCACTGCGTTGGGGATAATAACTCGACGGTTATCGACTGTAGTTAAAATGGTGTTAAAAATTTGAATCTCTTTAACGACACCCAGGTGCCCACCGCCTTCAATGAGGTCTCCTACTTTAAAAGGCTTGAATATAAGAATAATTACGCCCCCTGCAAAGTTAGATAAACTCCCTTGGAGCGCTAGGCCAATAGCTAAACCTGCTGCACCTAAAACAGCAATAAATGAAGTGGTTGCTATGCCTACCATTGAAGCAACAGAAATTAGCAAAAGCCCTTTTAATCCAACTGAAACCAAGCTGCCTATAAATTTTTGAAGTGTTGAATCAACACTGCTATCTAACTTTTTCTGAGTAATGGAAACGACTTTATTTATCAGCCAAAGTCCTATTACCAGTGTTAAAATGGCTAGTACTAGTTTGGGAGTGTAGGTTAAAACTAATGCCCACAAGGTTTGAATTATTTCGTTTACTTGCTCCGGACTGCCGAACAGGTCATCCATAGTTGATGGCTCCATGTGTATTTGAGTGTTTTTTTGAGGTTTTAGTTATATTAGATTAAAAACATGAGATGGGTATAGCGATAGTTTAATTAGTTGTAAAAATGAGGGGAATGATAGAAAACGACTGCTTGCCTTATCAAATAAGCAAGCAGTGTTCTAAATGAAAAAGAGAAATATTAATCAGCCAGGAACTTTATTTTACCAACAACACCTGCATGGTCAGAAGGCCACAAGCCATTAACGGTCATATCAACCGCATCATCACCAATCACTTTTGCTTTGATCTTATCTATCTGCTTGCCTTGAGGGTTTAAGAATATGTGATCTATACGCTCATAAAGTGTGGTATCTGCATTATTAACTGTTGCACTAAAACAGCAAGTAAAGCCGTCTTTTTGCTTGCTTTTTTGAGTCCATATATCAATATTGCCTGTGCCTACTGCTTGTAGATAGGGAGGGACAAGAGGTAAACCATCTAGGCCGGGAATTCCAGACTGAGAGGTAAACGGTTGGTCACTTGGCAAACTGTTGAAGTCACCTACAAGAATCGAAGGTGTGGCAGCTGGGTTAGTCATCTGCATGATTGTTAGTAGTTCGTTCATCTGAACGGCTTGTAATGACTTAAATGGCTCGCTACCGCCCGTTTCCAGGTGTGTATTTACAAAACGATAATTTTCACCTTTAACGTTTATGTCTGTGGCAGTATAACCACGGGTGAATTCTAAGTTTGCACCACCCACGTCCATAGCTACATTATAGGTGAAGTTGCCAGCCAGAGGGTTTGAGGCAATAACGCCTTCGCGCACAAGAATTACATCATGGTCAACCAATCTAAGGTCGGTCAGCAAGGGTTGGCCTTCTGGTGTCATACCTGAAACCATCGGAAGCTCAATATCTGCATTTGTTACGCTTGCTGCAACTGAATAATTCAGACCACGGGAGTCTAGAGCATCTTGTAGTACGCTTATATAGTCAATAAATAGTGTGTCAGCAGCTTGCTCTGGGTAGCCGTATTGGCTGTATCCAAAGTCGCTCGGGAACTGAGTGTAGATGGTTGAAACTTCTTGCAGACCAATGGCATGAGGCTTGTAGCGCTGAATTTCATCAGCAATAGCTTCAGCACGTTCATTAAAGTTGGTTAGCTGCATTGCCTGAAAAGCTTCAGTTACTGCTAAAGGTACTAATGCAGGGTCAGTGTTTGCAGCCTCTATGACTGGGAATATATCCGCGCCAAGGTAAAGGTTACGAGTCATCACTTTTATTTTGTCAGTGCTGTCAGCCAAAACCAAGGGAGAGCTAGCTAAAAGTGCTGCACAAAGTGAGGGGATGAGTATGCTATTTTTTTTCATGACAGTGGTCTCTGTTATTATTGTTTTCTATTATTGTTTTATTGCGAACTTATAGTTTCATAAAATCATAGAAAAATAACCTGATTCTTCGAAAAAGAATCATGAATGTGACGGGGTTGTCATGATTAAGGTGGCTGGGAATTAGGCGCGCCATTTTGGCGCGAACCTATTTGGGGTGATTTGGCTGTTTATTCAGGCCTTCAGGTCAACGACTGTGCGTCCCTGAACCTTACCTGCCATCATGTCTTCGGCTACTTGTGGAACGTCTTCCAGAGAAACAACCTTGTTGATATCATTCAGCGCACTTTCTGGCAGGTCTTGGGCAAGTCTTTTCCAGGCTATTTGTCGTTTTTCATTAGGGCACATTACTGAATCAACCCCTTGTAAGCGCACATTTCTGAGAATGAAAGGCATTACGGTTGTTGGAAGCTTAAAGCCGCCAGCCAAGCCGCACGCCGCAACGGCACCATTGTAGTCGGTTTCGGCTAACACTCTGGCCAAAATTACATCGCCCACTGTATCAACCGCACCTGCCCAACGTTGTTTCTCGAGCGCTCTGGCAGGTTTTTCCATCTCTTCCCTGCTAATAATTTCTTTAGCGCCGAGTTTTTTAAGGTAGTCGTGCGTTGATGTTCGGCCTGATACAGCACTAACGTCATACCCCAGATTACTGAGAATCGCTACGGCTACGCTTCCTACGCCACCGCCAGCACCCGTTACAATAACCGGGCCTGTGTCAGGTTTTATCCCCGCATCTTCAAGCGCCATAACACAAAGCATAGCCGTGAGCCCAGCAGTGCCTATTGCCATGGCTGTTTTTCCGTCCATTGACTCGGGTAGAGGTATTAGCCATTTTGACTGAACACGTTGAATTTGCGAATAGCCTCCCCAGTATTGCTCTCCGACACTCCAGCCAGTTAGCAGCACTTTTTCACCGGGTTTGTAGCTATCAGCGTTTGATTCAATAATTGTGCCTGTTAAATCAATGCCTGGCACCATGGGCCAGGTGCGAACAATTTTACCTGCGCCTGTAACTGCCATGCTGTCTTTGTAGTTAATGCTTGAATAGTCTACAGATAGCAATACATCGCCTTCTGGCAGATCATCGATAGTGAGCTGTTCCACTGCGCTGACCGTTTTGCCACTTTCCTGACGTAGTACTAGTGCTTTAAAGTTTTCCGGGGTTACCTGAGCCATTTGGAGCCTCTGTATTTTATCGATTATTCATATTTCTCAGTGTAGCGTGAATTTTTGAATAGCTAAATGCACTTATTACCTTATTCGAAAGCGCAGGGCACTAGATAGGGCTATACTTTTGTCGAGTATCTATTATGGAATTTAATTGTATATGGCTGTGAACTTACTTAGCTTACTGGGTGTTTTTAGTTCCTTTTTTGCAGTATTAATGCCGCTATATTTTGCAAAGCATACAAACTCTTATGCTGACATGGACTATTCTGCCGTTCGTAATACCTTGAGTGAGTTAGGTTCAATCAATAGTCCGTATAAACATGCTGTTGCTTACTATTATTTCTTTCCATTAGCGTTGGCAAATATTGTTTTTTTGTTATCCGCTTATTATTTATTTGAAGACTCATTGAGTAATCGAACACCTTTTATATTAATGAGCTTTGTTAGTATCGGTTATTTCATGGCGGCATTTTTCCCTAGCGATCAAGGTTCGCCTATTAAGGGGAGCGTTCGGAATCAGATTCATAACATCGGTGGTGTTTTTGAATATATTGGAAGTGGTTCAGGGTTAATTCTACTAGGGCTATTACCTCAATATTCTCTTTGGGGAGAAGAGTGGGGCGTTTACTTAGTGATAAGTGGCGGGGTTATTTTGATAATGTTAATGCTATTAATATTACCTTTCTTGCAATCAATAAGAGGTTTAATTCAGCGTGTTGCCGAATATAGTTACTTTGGCTGGATATTTGTTTTTTCCGTGTCATTGCTGTTTTAGGGCATCGGTCTATTCTTAATAGAAGATAAAGAATAAAAATAAGAGGGAGTGTATGGAAGCTAAAGATGTTCATAGTATTGAAGATGCCAGGGAGATTATAGAAGAGCGAGAACTGAGCCATATTAAAGTAGGACTATTCGATACCGATGGTGTGATGCGCGGCAAGTATACGTCTAAAGACAAATTCTTATCTTCACTTGATAAGGGTTTTGGTTTTTGCGATGTGGTTCTGGGATGGGATGTTCGAGACCAACTTTACGATAACGCAAAATATACCGGCTGGCATACGGGTTATCCTGATGCAACTGTACGCATAATTCCTGACAGTTGCCGTGAGCTTCCCCTGGAAAACGGAGGGCTGCTATTCCTTGCTGAATTTGTGGGTGATGCTGAAGCTATTTGTCCTCGAGGTGTTCTGCGCCGCGTGTTAAAGCAGGCCAAGGCCTTAGGCTTACAGATAGAAGTTGGTTTTGAATATGAGTTTTTTGTCTTTAATGAAACCCCTGAAAGCATTCGTGAAAAGCGTTACCAGTCCTTAAAACCAATGGCTCCCTCAGAGTTTGGTTATTCAGTTATTCGAAATAGTGTTGAATCTCAAAGCTACCTGAATCTGCTTAATCTTTGTGAAGTAATGGACTTCCCCATAGAGGGTTTGCATGAAGAAACAGGCCCTGGAGTAATGGAAGCGGCACTTGCTCATGATGACGCTCTGGACGCAGCCGATAAAGCCGCACTATTCAAAACCTTCACCAAAGTTGCCATGCAAAAAGAAGGGAAGATGGCGACCTTTATGGCTCGCTGGTCACCAGATTACCCAGGGCAAAGTGGCCACATTCATTTATCAGTACAAGATTTGAGTGGCGCACCATTGTTTTATGATGAAAACAAACCAGACAATATTAGCGAAACCATGCGCTATTTTTACGCAGGGCAGCAAAAGCTAATGCCTGACTTTCTGGCTATGATTGCACCTACAATTAATTCTTATCGTCGCTTAGTTCCTGGTTTTTGGGCGCCTACTGAGGCTAGTGTAGGGCTTGATAATCGTACCTGTGCCATTCGTTTGATTCCAGGTAGTGAGAACTCTCAGCGCATTGAATACCGAATTGGTGCCGCTGATGCTAACCCCTACATTATTTTGGCCGCGGTTATCGCTTCTGGCTTATGGGGAATAGAAAACCGGGCGGAGCCAGAGCCATTAGTTGAAGGCAGTGCTTATGATCAGCGCTTTCCTGATTATTTGCAATTACCATATACCTTGTGGGATGCCGCTCAGCGACTTAAAAAATCCCCCATAGCAAGACACTATTTTGGTGATGCGTTTGTAGATCATTTCTCTGCTACAAGAGAGTGGGAAGAGCGGGAGTTTAGAAAGCATATATCTGACTGGGAGTTGGATAGATATTTTGAAATTATTTAGTTAGTGTCTGTCGTCATTCCCGCGAAGGCGGGAATCCATAACTCGGCGCTATACAAAAAAACACTGGATCCCCGCCTTCGCGAGGATGACAGGGGCGGAACAACGGAGATACTGAATGAAAATTGTATTGCACTCTCCTATTGATGGGCGGGTGGTGGCCGAGCGAGAATTAGCGACGCTGGCCAATATTGAAACAACGCTCGATTGCGCTAAAACAGCACAGCAACAATGGGCGCAAACTTCGATTAAAGAGCGAGCAGAACTATGCCATAAAGCAATAGATGCGCTGCTTCAGAAAAAAGATGAAATTGCTCATGAGCTAACACTGCAAATGGGGCGGCCCATTCAATATTCAGCGGGTGAAATTAGCGGCCTTGAAGAACGGGGTCGCTACATGATTGATATTGCGGAATCAGCTTTAGCCGATCACTTAGTTGAAGAGAAAAGTGGGTTCAACCGTTTTATTCGTCGAGAGCCTTTAGGTGTCGTTGTTACTATCGCTCCGTGGAACTACCCCTACCTAACGGCTGTGAATTCGATAATACCGGCTATTATGGCAGGTAACAGTGTGGTGCTTAAGCACTCAAATAAAACCCTTTTATGTGCTGAACGTTTTGCTGAAGCGTTTGCAGCGGCAGGACTTCCTGATGGTGCTTTTCAATACCTTTATCTTGATCATGAAACAACGGCGCAACTGGTGAGTCATGACAGTGTTAATTTTGTATCTTTCACTGGCTCAGTAGCAGGTGGTGAAGCGATAGAAAAGTCAGTCGTAGGGTATTTCAAAGGACTGGCGTTAGAGCTAGGTGGTAAAGATCCGGCTTATATCAGGGAAGATGCCAACCTTGCTCATGCCATAGAAAATGTATTGGATGGTGCATTCTTCAATTCAGGTCAGTCTTGCTGTGGTATTGAACGAGTGTATGTACATGAGTCGTTATATGAGCGCTTTGTTCAAGGGGCTATCAATCAAATTTATGAATATAAACTGGGTGACCCTTTTGATAACGAAACAAGTATAGGGCCAATGATTAGCACTAAAGCGGCACTGCATGTTCGGGAACAAATCCAAGATGCAGTAGCGCAAGGAGCCAGATCTTGTATTGATACTGGTTACTTTGATCGGGATGAACTGGGTTCAGTTTATGTAGCTCCCCAATTGCTAACTCATGTAAACCACCAAATGCGTGTAATGACTGAAGAGAGTTTCGGTCCGGTGATAGGCATAATGTCAGTTG
>Ga0105351_1001313_pt1 | contig 11399 bp, 9 predicted proteins | sample EN4Hudsemesocosm_FD_83662 | JGI IMG/M metagenome (GOLD analysis project Ga0105351, IMG submission 83662) | Methane-oxidizing microbial communities from mesocosms in the Hudson Canyon - EN4B Hudson Canyon | ecosystem: Environmental > Aquatic > Marine > Cold seeps | place: Hudson Canyon | collected... | reverse complement strand
TCACCTGCTCGGCGGCTAATAAATTGAGAGGCTACATATTTAGTTGCTGTTAAACGATCAACACGCCTTTTTTCAACTATAAAATCCTGTTCCTCCATGCTGCCAGATAAGTCAATTGCTAGCATTAAATCACGACCGCTAACCGCTTGTTCTATAGGTTCCCCCATCCATTGTGGACGCATACTGGCAAGTATTAGACATAGCCAGGCAATCATTGCCAGTAACAAAGGCCATTGTCTGCTTTGACTGACTATTTTAGTTTCGCCACTCGCAAAGTCTTCTAAAAAAGGGACTTTTAATGCGGCTTGCTGTTCGGGTAAATCAGCGGGTAGTAGCCAGCGAATTAATAAGGGAAGTGGTAAGGCCAGTATTAACAGAGGCCATTCAAAATGAATCATTTAGTGTTTTATATTTGTTTTTTTAGCCGCGGATTACTAACGCAGATAGAGGTTTTATATTATCTAATCCAACTACATTATTAACAGATATTGTAGCCCGTATGAAACGAAGTGTAATACGGGGTTTCGAGCCATCGGGTTCCCGTATTACGTAAACTTCATACGGGCTACTATTGGAATGATTAATATACCCCACCTGTATTAATTAGCGGCTAAGTAGTTTTTTAAGTTACGGTCAAGCTTCTGTGAGGCTAACCAGTTTTCACATATAGCGATTAGTTCAGAAATATTCTGTTCTCTATCGAAGTTATTTCTATAATGAGCATCAGCCAAGACTTGTCCTGCGCCTGTTGTAAATGGGTTGTCTTTTACAGAACTATCTAAATAGATCAACCATTCTTGTCCTGTTAAGCTAGCTGCCACAGATCTTGGTGAAATGCTAACGACAACTCTACGTAATAGAGCTGATAGCTCGACTAACTTTTGTTTATCGTCTAAAGCGTTATTTTGTTTGATGGACAAAAGTAATTTTTTTGCTGTTTTTAATGCTGTTTTACGCGTAATTCGTTTATATAGCCAAAATAGAAAAAAACAGCTTAATGGAATCAAAATAGCTAATAACCACCAGCCAATAGCAGGGGGCCACCAGTTAATTGCTTCTGGTAAATGGATATCTCTCAAGTCAAGTTGCTGTGCACCCATTAGCGTAATGCCTCAACAGGATTTTCAGAGGTACTGCACTGAAAAAAAGCAATACTGAGTTGTTTGCTCATTTGTTGTAGATAGCTTAAGCGTTGTTGATAATGCTGTTGGTAACTGAGTATGTGTTGACTGTCACCGGTATCAATAACTACATCATGTTCATTATCAGTAAAACGGTAACGTCCTTTTGCAGGTAGATGGCTTTCCAACGGGTCGTAAATATGAATTAATACTACATCGCAATGCTTGGATAATTTAGATAAATGTTTTTCAGCTTTTTGGGTAAGACCTCGAAAATCACTAATAATATAAACAAGGCTACCGGGTCTGGCATGTTGTAATAATCTGGCAAGTGCATGTTCTAAAGTCATGTCTTGCAGACCATTAGAGTGCTGTTTTATTAAGGCATTAAAAAAAGCCAGTACTGCGTGCTTACCATTTTGGGGTTTTACTTCCTTGCACTGGGAATCAGTAAATATTTGTCCACCGATACGATCTCCCTTATGTTGTGCTGTCCATGCTAATAAAGCTGCTATTTTTGCAGCTTGAACAGATTTAAAAACACCTCGTGTAGCAAAATGCATGGTGGGGCGATTATCTACAGATATAAATACCGGACGTTCACGTTCTTCACGAAAAATCTTGGTATGCGTTTTTCCAGTGCGCGCAGTTACGCGCCAGTCTATGCTACGAATATCATCGCCAGGCTGATAGGGTCTTACTTCATCAAACTCCATGCCGCGGCCTTTAGTACGAGACACATAGCCGCCACTTTGCTGGGCGCGAATGCGCGAGCGGAATAAATTTAAGGTGGCAGCTGGTCTGGCGAGGTTAATCAGCATTTTTAAATTAACGCTGACGAGTTCATTAGCGTCGCTCATGGCACAGGGATGCGGGAAATAAGTTGCTGAATAAAATAATCACTAGTAATGCCTTCTGCTTCAGCCTCATAAGATAAAATGATGCGGTGACGGAGGACATCAAATGCTAGCTCTTGTATATCTTCTGGGCCGACATAGTCTTTGCCGCTCAGCCACGCTTTGGCGCGCGCGCATCGATCTAGTGCAATACTGGCGCGTGGGCTGGCGCCATATTGTACCCAGCTGGCTAAGTCTTCTCCATATGCGGCAGGGTTGCGTGTGGCGAGGATGATTTGTAATAAATAGTCTTCCAAATTATCCGCCATAAAAATATTAAGTACTTCTTGGCGCGCGTTAAATAGATTTTCTTGGCTGATGCCTAGTGTGGCTTTTTGTTCGGGCTTTCCGCTTTGCATTGCTTCGTTGCGCGCTAAATGCAAAATATGTTTTTCATGTTCCGGTTCTGGGTAATCGATTTTTACATGCAGTAAAAATCTGTCTAACTGGGCTTCAGGGAGAGGGTAGGTGCCTTCTTGCTCAATTGGGTTTTGGGTGGCCATCACCAGAAATAATGGGGGTAATTTATAAGTTTCTCCGCCGACGGTAATTTGTCGTTCGGCCATTGCTTCTAATAAAGCAGCTTGAACTTTTGCCGGTGAGCGGTTGATTTCATCGGCTAATACGAGATTATGGAACAGCGGGCCTTTTTGAAATTCAAAACTGCCTTGTTCGGGACGGTAAATTTCGGTGCCGGTTAAATCGGCAGGTAGTAAATCAGGAGTAAATTGCACGCGATGAAAATCGGCCTGTATGCCTTTGCTTAGGGCATTAATTGCGCGAGTTTTTGCTAACCCAGGTGCGCCTTCTACTAATATATGTCCGTCAGCCAGTAAAGCAATTAACATGCGCTCGACTAAGACATCTTGGCCGATAATCTGCTCGCTGATTGTATTCTTTAGTTGTTGAATGGCGATAAGGCTATCGCTAGTGCTGACATCTGACATAGTTTTTGGTTAATCCTAGTGCGATTTAATGAGGTTGCTGTAAAGCTCCATTTACTAAGTGGCTATTAGTAAACGGAGCTCGTGCGATTTTAAATTAGGGCAGTAAAAAAATTCAATAGTTGTTTTAAAATAGAGCTTCAGGCATAGCTTGCTCTTCACCAAGAGTATCGTCGGTTATTTCGGGTGGAGGGGGTGTTAAAGGAATATGCTGAGTTGGAATAAATTCAGTACGGAAAAATTCCCAAATACTGCTTGAGGACTTTTCTCGCGCTAACAGCCCTTCTTCAGTGTCAATAAGGGCTTTGCTAATGCCTTCAGGCATAACCAGATCTTCTTCGGCTTTGTCCTTGAGTGCATAACGCATAAAATCAATCCATAAAGGCAAAGCGGCCTTGCCTCCGGTTTCAAAGCGGCCTAGACTTTGCGAATTATCTCGTCCTACCCATGCGATGCCGACCATATGCGGTGTAAAGCCATTAAACCAAGCATCTTTTTGGTCATTAGTCGTGCCCGTTTTGCCAGCTAAATCAGTCCGCTGTAAGGCTTTTGCTTTAACTGCTGTGCCGCGCTGTATAACATCGCGTAAAAGCGTATTCATTAAGAAGTTTATTTGTGGCGTAATAATCTGCGGTGCATTTTTTTCTGCGCAGTTTATGCAAGCCGTTAACGGCTCGGCTTGGAATAGAATTTCTCCAGTGCTGGATTCTATGCGTTCAATGAAAAAGGGGTTAATCAAAAAACCACCGTTAGCAAAAACGGCATACATACGTGCCATCTGTAGTGGCGAAGCATAACCACTGCCTAGTGCAAGGGATAATTTTTGCGGTAGTTGCTCTTCGCTAAAGCCGAAGCGCAATGCGGTTTCTGTGACGGCGGGAATACCAACAGACCTTAGTAAGCGGACAGATATTAAATTTCGTGAATTCCTTAATGCACTGCGAATACTGGTCGGCCCATAAAATTTATGGCTGTAGTTTTCTGGGCGCCATTCGCTCTCTTGTGTAGAGTCGTTGGTATCAACGATAGGTGCATCATTAATCATGCTGGCGGCAGTGTAGCCCTGTTCAAGTGCTGTGGTGTAAATAATAGGCTTAAATCCTGAGCCGGGCTGACGTTTTGCTTGGGTTACGCGGTTATATTTATTGTTAAAGTAGGCATAGCCACCGGAGAGAGCCAAAATAGCGCCATTTTTTGGGTCTAATGCAATGAATGCGCTTTCTGCTTGTGGGATTTGTGCGAGACGCCATTGACCATCAACTTTTCTAAGGCGAATGGTGTCTTGGGGCTCAATAATATCCAAGAATGAGGCGATAGTTTGTGTTTTTTTGCTGTGTGGGTCATGTTTCGTGCTCCATGGGCTATCTTTCCAATGCAGCGTGACCATTTCCTCTTCTTTAGTTTGTGCTGTGAGTTGATTTTTGTTAATTTTTAGCACGGTAGCAGGAGTGGTGTCGCCAATTTTATCGCTAGCTTTAAGTGTCAGTTTTTGCTCTTTATTAGTTTGATAGCTATAGCGTTCAGAGTAGCGATGTAAATTGTTACGTAAGGCGCTGACCGCGGTGTTTTGTAAATCAGGCTTAATCGTTGTATAAACTTTTAATCCAGCACTATAGGCTGTTTCTTCGCCATAGAGATTGATGATTTCATTGCGCACCATTTCTGCTATATAAGGAGCATAGAGCTCTCTTTGTGTGGTGTAGGTGCCCGCTGTAATAGGTGCTTGGGCAGCCGTATAGTAATCTTGTTGGCTGACATACCCTAAGTCTAGCATGCGTTTTAATACATAGTTACGGCGTAATAAAGCGCGACTAGGGTTAGATATTGGGTTGTAGCTTGAAGGGGCTTTGGGTAAGCCGGCAATCATGCTGAGTTCTGCTAATGTTAATTCAGCGAGAGAGCGGTTGTAATAGATCTCCGCAGCAGCGGCAACTCCGTAAGCGCGTTGACCTAGATAAATTTTATTGAGATACAGTTCGAGAATCTCATTTTTAGTGAACTCTTGTTCAATTTGAAAGGAAAGGATGATTTCCTTTAATTTGCGCGTATAAGTTTTTTTGTTGCTCAGTAAAAAGTTGCGCGCGACTTGCATGGTAATTGTACTGCCGCCTTGTTTCTTTTTCCCGGTAAGGACGAGTTGTATGATAGCGCGAGATAGGCCTTTAAAATCGACGCCAAAATGTGAATAAAAACTGCCATCTTCAGCGGCTATAAAGGCATTAGTAAGTGCTTTAGGTGTTTCGGCTATACTGATTGGGGTGCGTATTTTTTCGCCAAACTGCTCTATAAGTAAGCCGTCTTGACTGTAAATATTTAGTGGCTGTGTGTATTGAACGTTGCGTAATACATTAATGTCAGGGAGTTCAGTAATGAGTTGCTGGTAAGCAAAATAGCTAATTAATAAGCCTATGGCGGCGCAGGAGATTAATGTTGTGCCTGCCCACTTGATTATTTTTATTAAACGCATTGATTGTTTTCGCAATAATTTCTAAATATGAGGCATTATACTAAGTCTGCTAGGTTTGTATCGTGATAACTTTAGCGTGGCGGCTTGAGCGATAGAGATGCTGTCAGTTTTAAATAGCATTAAAAAATGCCCGATGAGCTTATGAACTTTTAGAAAAATAAAAATAAAAATAAAAATAATCACGTTTTCAATGTGTTATATTTATTTTTTGTATTAAATTGTTAAGTTATTTTGTAAAGATGGTTTCAAAATATAAAAAGGTGGCTATACTTCTTGCAGGCTTGGAATGTTCTTGGTAAGTTAATTAGTCAATTCCGAAATGTTAGTGTCTAAAAATAAAAGAGTTTCTACATGAAATGGTTAAATCGTAAACATGATCATCTTCTTGGGATCGATATTAGTAGCGCGGCTATTAAATTATTAGAGCTGAGCAGGGTCGGCGCAAGATACAAGGTTGAGAGTTATGCTGTTTCTCCTTTATCGCAAGATGCGGTGATTGATAATAGTATCTCCAATGCTGAAATGATTGCTGAGGCTATCAAAGCTGCATTAAAACAATCTGGGACACGATCTCGTCATGCTTGTGTGGCGATTGCCGGTTCTTCAGTTATGACTAAAATGATCACTATGTCTGCTCATTTATCGGAAGATGAAATGGAAGAACAGATTATGGTTGAGGCAGATCAGTATATCCCTTATGCCTTGGATGAGGTTTGTTTGGACTTTGAAGTGCAAAAAGTGAATGAAGCCAACCCTGATCTGGTAGATGTTTTGTTAGCTGCTTCTCGCCGCGAAAATGTTGATGAGCGTGTCGAAGTTTTAAGACAAGCTGGCTTGACGGCAAGTATCGTAGATGTAGAAGCGTTTGCTATGGAAAATTCATTTGCTTTGTTGAGAGATCAATTGCCGAATAGCGAAGATGAGCAAACTATTGCTATTGCAGATATTGGTGCGACTATGACTACGCTGAGTATTTTGCATAAAGGCAGTGTTATTTATACCCGAGAACAGGGTTTTGGTGGTAAGCAATTGACGGAAGAAATTCAGCGCCGGTACGGACTTTCTTATGAAGAGGCGGGCCTGGCTAAGCGTCATGGCGGTTTGCCGGATAACTATAGCAGCGATGTTTTAGGTCCTTTTAAGCGTGCTTTAGTCCAGCAGGTTGCTCGGTCATTGCAGTTTTTTATTTCATCTAGCGCCAATCGCAGTATAGATAGTGTTGTCTTGGCGGGAGGTTGTGCTTCTATAGTAGGAATCGATAAATTAGTTGAACAAGAATTAGGTTTGCCCGCTTTTGTCGCTAATCCGTTTATAAATATGGCGCTGTCTCATAAAATTAAACCACAAAGTTTAAGTAATGACGCTTCTGCAATGATGATTGCTTGTGGATTGGCATTAAGGGGGTTTGACTCATGACTCAAATTAATTTATTGCCTTGGCGTGATGAATTACGCAAACAAAGGCAGGAGCAGTTTATTGTCGGTGTTGCCGGTGTAGCAATAGTCGCGGTTGTTATTTTATTTACTGCACAGATGTATTTAGATGGGCGACTTGAGGAACAGCAAGATAAAAAGCGTATTGTTATTGCGAAAACAGCAGAGCTCAATTTAATTACCGCTAAAATTAAAGATATCCAAGCGAAAAATTTAATTTTACAAAATAAGCGCGAAGCTATACAGGCTTTACAGAAAAGTCGACCTGAGGTTGTTCATTTTGTTGATGAGATTGCTAAAGTGACGCCTGAGGGTGTGTACCTTACGCAGATAAAGCAAACGGATAATCAAGTAATATTGAATGGTAAAACACAATCAAACGCTCGCGTATCAGCATTTATGAGAAATGTTGAGGCTTCGCATTGGCTAATAGACCCTGTGCTTAATATTATTAGGGGAACTACTGGCGGTAAGTTAAGTGATTTTACTTTACATACTAAGCAGTGGAAAAGTAAAACAGAAGATGAGGGCATGTAATGAATCTTTCTGAAATTAATTGGGATTTAAATGAAGCGGGCGCGTGGCCTAAACCGATTAAAATTGCTGCGGGTATCTTAGTTTTTTTGCTAATATTAGGTGGTGGGTTTTATCAGTTTACTAGTGATAAATTGACAGAATTAGATATAGAAGAAAAGGCCGTAACGAATGCGTTGAATAGTTATCAATATGCATGGCGTATGGCTCTAAATTTAGAATTACATCAAAAACAGTTTAAGCAAATAGAGTCATCATTAGCTGAAATGATGAAGCTTATGCCTACTAAGGCCGAGGTTGATAGTTTATTGATTGATATTTCACAAACAGGATTATCAAGTGGATTGGAGTTTGAATTATTTAAGCCAGCAGGAGAAGTGAAGAAAGGTGATGTTATTGAGTTACCTATTGATATTAAAGTGTTAGGCGAATACAGTGAGTTAGGGCTTTTTATTAGTGGCTTAGCGACGCTACCTAGAATTGTAACCATTAAGAATTTACAAATTTATCCCATTAAAAGTGGCTCACTTTTATCTATGAAGGCTGTAATTACGACTTACCGAGATGGTGGTGAGAAATTAGATAAAGAGTCAAATGTGATGGATAACAGTGCTTTGGTTTGTCTTGAACGCGAAGGTTTGGTAGTGCCTGGATGTAAAAAACAAAGTACTGTAGGCATACCTTATCCTGAGCTTAATGAAAGCTTGAAAGAAAAAAGAAGCAATATTAGACCGATAAATATTGAGCCTATTGAGCCTGTCCCTCCTGTTAGTAACTTTTTATTTAACCCTGATGGCTTGAGAGACCCTTTTCGTCCAATTGAAAAAAGCATTGGTAATGCTACTGAGCAAAAAGTGCCTACAAATGGCATACATCCTGATTTTAATCGCCATAAAGAAGAATTAGAAAGTTTTTCTTTAGATACCTTAAGAATGGTTGGCACGTTGCAAATGAAGGGTGTTTTGTGGGGATTGATAAAAGCCAGTGATGGTACAATTCATCGCGTTAAAAAGGGGAATTATTTGGGTGGAAATCACGGACGTATATTACGCATTTTTCAGGATAAAGTAGAAATAATGGAAATTGTTCCAGATCAACCTGGAGCATGGCGTGAGAGTCAAGCAACAATAGCGCTATCTGAGTGAGTTGGGGATTTATATGAATATTAAGCAAGGTGGTTTTTGTATGAGCTTTTTAAAGCAGTTGTCGTTATTACGCGTGTTGTTGCTAAGTACTTTATTATTAGGGCAGGTTTCCTTAGCTATGGCTGAAAATGTTGTACTTAGTGCGGTTGATTTTAGTGCTTTGTCAGGCGATAACTTGCAGTTGTCTTTTGAGGTGACTGGTACTATTACTAAACCAAAAGTATTTCATACCGATAATCCAGCTAGGATTGTATTGGACTTTACTGGCGTTAAAAGTGGCTTAAAGCAGAAAAGAACCGTGATCAATGCGGGTGGAATCAATAGTTTTGTTGCTGTCGAGTCGGGAGATAGGCTAAGAGTTGTCATCAATTTGCTTAAGCTTGTCGCCTATGATGTTAAGTTAAAAGAGAATCGTGTTGTTGTTACTTTAAATAGTTCTGGAAAAATGGCGCGGGAAAGCCATAAAAAGTTAACTGAAAAGACATTAACTCAGTTTGCCAGTTTAATTCCAGTACAGGTAATTAATAAAATTGATTTTCGGCGCGGGGATAAAGGGGAGGGGCGATTATTGATTTCTTTGTCTAACCCAAATACGGTTGTTAATACCCAAGAAAAGGGAGGTAAGATAGAGTTAAGTTTTTTAAACACAACTTTACCTTCAGCTTATGCAAAGAAAATGGATGTGCTTGATTTTGCAACCCCAGTTTCAATGGTTGAAGCTAAAAAAGAAGGGTCTAAGATTAAAGTGATCATTACACCTGCGCATGCTGATTATGAATACTCTTCTTTTCAGACAGACAGTGTATTAACTATTGAAGTTAGGCCAATTACTACTGCTGCGCAAGAAGAAAAGAAGAGAAATAAGTTTCCTTACGTTGGTGAGCGGTTATCTTTGAATTTTCAGGATATTGAAATTCGCTCAGTATTGCAGATTTTAGCGGATTTCACGGATCTTAATATTTTGGCATCCGACTCTGTTACTGGAAATCTAACCTTGCGACTAAATGATGTGCCTTGGGATCAGGCTTTGGATTTTCTTATGAAATCTAAAGGGTTATCTAAGCGACAAGCAGGCAATGTCATTTTAGTTGCACCTACCGCAGAGATTCGTAAATTAGAAGAAGAAGAAATTGAGTCGCAAAAAGTTGCTAAGCGTTTGGAGCCGTTGAAAACAGAATATCTTCAAATTAATTATGCAAAAGCAGAAAATTTTAGAAATATTTTGCTAGGCAACTCTTCTATCAGTGCTGATGGCTGTACTGTATCAGCAGCAGGTAGCAGTGGAGGGAGTAGCAGTGCAAGCAATAGTTCAGGAGGATCCAGTAACAGTGGAGGTAGTAGTTCAACAGATGAAAGTTATTCACTTCTGTCTAATAGAGGTACGGCTATTGTTGACTCGCGAACTAACACTTTAATTGTTAAAGACACCGCTAAAAATTTAGAAGAAATTAGCCAAATGATACAGTTATTAGATAGGCAAGTGCGGCAAGTGCTTATTGAAGCGCGCATTGTGATTGCTGAAGAGGGCTTTGCGCAGGAGTTAGGGGTTAAATTTGGAGCGGCTTATACTGGTGGAGATATTGCAATTGGAGGGTCAACGGGAGGGAACGATGGAGGTGTTGGTGATGTGGTTGGGCCAATTCTTTCCAATTTAGCTGCATCAAATCCTTATGGTGCATTAGGTATGACTTTGTCTGATGGTGCAAACTATATACTTAACTTGGAAATTACTGCCCTGCAGGATGATCAGAGAGCTGAGTTTGTTTCTAATCCAAAGGTACTTACATCTGATCGCTGTAAAGCGAAAATAGCACAAGGAAATTCAATTCCTTATCAAACTGTGAGTCAAGATGGTACTCAAACTGAATTTATAGAAGCTGAGATTAGCTTGGAAGTAACGCCTCAAATTACTCCGAGCGGTAGTGTTATTATGGAATTGATTGTTCATAAAGATGCTCCAGGATCTTTTCAAAATGACGGTCAGCTTGCTCTTAGCACGCGCTCAGTTGAGACGAGCGTGCGTATTGAAGATGGTGAAACAGTTGTATTAGGTGGTGTGTTTGAAGGCGAATCTAGAAACTTAATAAGTACAGTGCCATGGTTTTCTGATTTACCTCTTGTTGGCTGGATGTTTAGAAAGACAGTTCAGTCTGACTCGAAAAAAGAATTATTAATCTTTATTACACCGAAAGTTGTTAAAGATTCGATGAGAATGCGTTAGTAAACTTCAATTTCAACAAAAAAAGGGGCATAATGCCCCTTTTTTTATGAATAATAAAATGTTAATGAATAAAAAAAGTATATATTTAATAGGGTTGATGGGCGCAGGTAAAACGACGATTGGCCGTTTGTTGGCAAAGTCGTTAGGCTTGGCATTTTATGATAGCGATAAAGCTATTGAGGATATAACTGGGGTTGATATTGCGACTATCTTTGAATTTGAAGGTGAAAAAGGTTTCAGAATTCGAGAAAGCAAAATGATTAAGGAGCTCACGCAACTTGAAGATATAGTTTTAGCCACAGGTGGCGGAGTTATTTTAGATCAAGAAAATCGAGAGTATTTAAAAGAAAATGGCTTTGTTGTCTATTTGCAGTGTTCTGTCGATAGAATCGTGGATCGCACATCACGTAATTCTCAACGTCCTTTATTGAATGTCGATAACCCAAAAGAAAAAATACAAGCACTACTTAATGAAAGAGAAGAATTGTATTTGTCTTGCGCTGATTTTGTTATTGATAGTGGGCAAATGCAGAGCAAGCTTGCGGTTAAGGAAATTCTTAAAGAATACTCAGAAAAATATAATTAATAATGAATACAATACAAGTTCACTTAGGCGATAGAAGTTACCCTATTTATAT
>Ga0105351_1001302_pt1 | contig 11455 bp, 10 predicted proteins | sample EN4Hudsemesocosm_FD_83662 | JGI IMG/M metagenome (GOLD analysis project Ga0105351, IMG submission 83662) | Methane-oxidizing microbial communities from mesocosms in the Hudson Canyon - EN4B Hudson Canyon | ecosystem: Environmental > Aquatic > Marine > Cold seeps | place: Hudson Canyon... | reverse complement strand
GTCATCCCAATACTGGTGGCATCATTTTATTCCAACGTAATTTTCAAGATTCACAACAAATTTCACAATTATGCCGTGACATTCGCACGAATCGAAAAGGCGATATCCTTATTGGTGTCGACCAAGAAGGAGGCCGCGTTCAACGCTTCCAAAAGGGCTTTACCCAACTACCGCCGGCCCATAGATACCAATCCTTCAGGAAAGAAGCGCCATCATTAGCCACAACGGCGGGCTGGCTGATGGCCACGGAACTATTAAATTGTCATGTGGATTTCAGTTTTGCACCGGTTCTAGATGTTGACAGTGGCGTCAGCGACATTATTGGCAACCGCTCTTTCTCTCAAGACCCCATTCAAGCGGCCCAACTTGCTGCTGCCTTCCGTAACGGCATGAGGCGTGCAGGCATGGCCGCTGTTGGGAAACATTTTCCAGGCCATGGTGCCATTGCAGCTGATTCCCATCTCGAATTACCCATCGACAAACGGAATTTACAGACCCTACAATCACATGACTTAGTGCCCTTTAAAACATTAATTGCAGATGCTATTGAAGGGATCATGCCCGCGCATATCGTCTACCCTAAAATTGATGATCAACCGGCTGGGTTTTCATCTTTTTGGCTTAATACTATTCTTCGTGAACAACTTAATTTTACCGGTGCTATTTTTAGTGATGACTTATCAATGGCCGGAGCAGCTTTTTTAGGCAGTTACCTCGAACGCGCAAATGCGGCTCTTGCTGCAGGCTGCGATATGGTTCTGGTGTGCAATAATTCTGATGCAGCCAGTGACGTTCTTGAATCGTTACCCATCAAAAATAATGCCTTACGCCAATACCGCCTAAAAAAAATGCAAGCAACTAAAAAACCGGTACCCTTAAGTCACTCTGAACTTTGTTCTTTTGCCCGCAAGCACCTCTTATCCCAAGTCCATGACTAGTTAATTATGCTGACGTTAGATACCCTCAAGACCATCCAAGAAAATGCCGAATTACTTTATGATGAAAATCAAATAAACAGCGCTCTAACCAAGGTTGCTAATCAAATTAACTCCCAACTCAGCAACAAAAATCCTCTCGTTATTTGCGTCATCAACGGCGGTATTATCACGGCAGGGAATTTACTTCCCAAACTTAACTTCCCCTTAACACTTGATAGCGCTCATGTCAGTCGTTATGCGCATAATACCCACGGCGGCACCCTTAAATGGATTGCCAAACCTAAATCTTCTCTAGCTGACCGCACAGTGCTAATCGTCGATGATATTTTAGACGAAGGCATCACATTGCATGAAATCGCTACGTTTTGTCGTAATCAGGGTGCTAAAGAAATTTTTAGTGCCGTTTTAGTCGATAAACAATTGAATAAACCTAAACCCATCACCGCTGATTTTGTTGCACTCACGTCACCTAATCTTTTTTTATTTGGCTATGGCATGGATTATCAAGGCTACTTAAGAAATGCCCCGGGGATTTTTGCCTGCCAGAATGTTTAAACCGCCTTACTTTCATCAACAACAATATATCCTCTAAGACTATACTCAATTAACCGACCTACAAAACCTTATATACTTTCTATTAAGATGGGCTATGAACCAATCACTTCCTGAAAAGAACGGTACGGAAAAGAACCTCTCGCCTTGGCGAGAAAAATTAAACACCCTTATTTTTGGCGCTGAAACACCCGCAGGAAAGACTTTTGATATTGTCCTTATCTTCTGCATCATACTCAGTGTCATTGCAGTTATGCTAGACAGTGTAGAATCCATTCAAAAAAATTATCGTACTGAACTTTTCTACGCTGAGTGGGCATTTACTTTACTTTTCACCGTTGAATATTTTCTAAGAATAATTTGCGTTAAACAACCTTTACGCTATTGCATCAGTTTCTTTGGACTGGTCGACTTATTATCGATCTTACCCACCTATATTTCTTTACTATTCCCCGGTGCCCAGTACCTACTGGTTATTAGAATTCTCCGCCTTTTACGTATCTTCAGAATCCTTAAACTAACCGAGTATATGGGTGAAGCCAGTGTACTGCTGGATGCTCTAAATAATAGTAGACGTAAAATCTTAGTATTCCTTTACACCGTCTTAGCCGTCGCGATCGTCTGTGGCGCGCTCATGTATGCTATTGAAGGCTCCACATCAGGATTCACGAGTATTCCGCGTTCTGTCTATTGGGCGATTGTGACACTCACTACAGTGGGTTATGGCGACATTGCCCCCCAGTCCCCTCTCGGCCAAATAGTCGCCTCAGCGATTATGATTTTAGGCTATGGCATTATTGCTGTTCCCACAGGTATTTATAGCCTAGAGTTGGTTAAGTCATACCATGCAAACACTATACGCAATGACGCCTGTCCTTCTTGTGGTGAAACCGGTCATGATTCTGATGCCGAATTTTGTAAATTTTGCGGAAATACACTGGAGGATAATCACTCATAGCGCTAAAATAAAACCAACCTAGCTACCCTTAAAGAGGCACTGAATCCTTATGCGTTTTCTACATACAATGATTAGAGTCCATGATTTAGAAACATCATTGGATTTTTATTGCACTACACTCGGTCTCCTAGAAAGCCACCGTATAGAAAGTGAGTCAGGGCGTTTTACTTTAATTTATTTATACGCCCCCTACGATGAACAACAAGCCACTACCCTGCAGGCTCCCTTGATCGAATTAACGTATAACTGGGACCCTGAACACTATACCGGAGGACGAAATTTTGGCCACTTAGCCTTTGAAGTTGATGACATTTATGCGACTTGCCAACAACTGATAACTCAAGGCATCACTATCAACCGCCCTCCTCGCGACGGTTATATGGCTTTTATTCGCTCCCCTGATGAAATTTCCATCGAACTGTTGCAAAAAAATAAACCCTTAGAACCTCAAGAACCGTGGCTAAGCATGGAAAATAATGGATGCTGGTAAGGTGTGCCTGGGCTAATCAAAGCCCGTCTGAACAGCATTACCATGACCATGAATGGGGCGTACCGGTTCATCATGACCCAACATTATTTGAATTCCTCATTTTAGAAGGCGCACAGGCTGGACTACGTTGGTCAACGATTCTGAATAAACGGCATGACTTTCGCTTAGCCTTTGACCAATTCTCCGTTGAACACGTCGCACACTACGATAAAGCTAAAATTGATGAACTGCTCTGCAATACCGCTATCATACGTAACCGGCTAAAAATACGCTCGGCAATCAATAATGCCCAAGCCTTTATTAAGATACAACAGGAACTAGGATCCTTTGACGATTACATTTGGCAATTTGTTAATCATCAGACCATTCAAAACCATTGGAAAACAGCCGCAGAAGTACCTGCGCAAACAGCGCTGTCACAAACCCTCAGTAAAGATCTTAAACGACGAGGTTTTACCTTTGTCGGCCCGACTATTTGCTATTCCTTTATGCAAGCAACCGGAATGGTCAACGATCACACCCGCGATTGTTTTCGGTATAGCCCAGTTTCGAAACCCCAACTAAACACGACCAAATCCTATTAACCGCGAGGTTATATCCGGAATAGTAAAAATATTGCTATAATAATCGGTTATTTTTAACTCCATAGAACCATAAGGATTAATCGTGGCCATAAACAGTGAAGAATTTAAACAAGCCTTACAAAACTGGGCCAGCGGGATTACTATTGTAACCACTCACAGTGATTCTTTTGGTTCACAAGGAATGACTGTTTCTTCATTTTCTAGTGTATCAATGGAACCCCCACAAGTTTTAGTCTGCATCAACCAATCGGTGAGTACGGGTACGGGACTGAAAGAAAGCGGTGTGTTTGCCATAAATATTTTGTCCTCTGAACAACAGTCCACATCTAACCTATTTGCCAATCCGAATAAATATGAAGAACGCTTCATCAATACGCCTCATGCCTTTGGTGACAATGGCGCACCACTGCTAACTGATAGCCTGGCCTCACTGGAATGTAGCGTTATTGAACAAATAGCTGTGGGTACCCACTGGATTGTAATCGGTGAAATCCAAAAAACTCACTTTAACGATGGCGACCCACTACTTTATTACAAGGCCGGATACCACCTTATTCAAAAATAGCCCAATACCCCCAACAACGGGATCGCTCAACACCCATAAACAACATTCACTCCAGCAGTGTTTTGACGGCTTGGTCTGTGGTTAAAAAGATTTTCTCAGGCGTTAATTGTGTAAAGAACTCAGTCTGTTCAAGACGGTCCATCACAGGACCCTTAATCTCTGATAAATACAACTGAATATTAGCTGAGGACAGCGCCTTATTTAGATTCACCAACACCTCCAATGCGGTTGAATCAATACTACTCACAGAATTAAAAATCAAAACAACGTGACGCGCCAAGGGCTGCTTGACTATCTGCTCATGAACAAACTCTTCAATAAAGACAATATTGCTATAAGTCATATTCTCATCAACCCGAAGCAATAACAACTTATCCCACGTTTGAACATTATGTCGATGCACATTCCGAAAATGCTCAGTCCCCGGAACCCGTCCAACAACAGCAATATGTGGCTGGCTAATTTTACGCGTATGACTCACTAAGGTCATGATGATGCCAATAGCCAAGCCTTCTTCAATCCCTAATAACAAAACACCCAACAAGGTCAGAACTTCTGAAAAGCCTTCACCCCTATCATAACGCCATGTTTTTTTAATTGAATTGATGCGCACTAGGGGCAACACGGCAATAATGATAATGGCTGCCAATGAGGCTTTAGGGATAAAATAGAACCCTGCTGTAAAAAATAACATCGCAATCGTTACCACCGATACAGCAACCAACATCGCTAACTGCGTTCTAGCGCCTGCCGAATAATTAACCATCGTCCGGCTAAAGCCACCTGCCACAGACATGCCCCCCGATAAAGCTGACAATAAATTAGCCCCTCCTAAAGCAATAAGCTCCTGGTTAGGATCAATCTTTTGCTGGGTAATATTGGCAATCACTTTAGAAATAGCGACACTTTCGATATAGGCAATTAAAGCAATCATAGCCGAAAAAGGCAGTAATATTTGCCACTTAGGTGACCCGATAAAATCGAGACTCAACTGCGGTAATCCTGCCGGCACATTGCCCACCACCGCAACATTAAATAATCCATTTAAATCAAACCCGTACACGGCCACTGAGGTTCCGATAACCGCAACAATCGGCGCACATTTACTGGCTCCTAACGCAATAGCTTCAGAAAAAGACAACCGCCTCAGAAAAGAAGTTAACGGCCTTCCAAAGAGCAACATAATAAATAAAGTTGCTACGGCTAAAAGAAGCGCTATGGCATTAAAATTTGTGAGTCTTGTCGCCCAGCAGAGCCAATCGACTTCACAGCCCTTCAACTGAATACCGACCACATGAGACAGCTGACTTAAAATAATTAACATAGCCGCGCCGCTGGTAAAACCCGTTAAAACCGGATGACTAATAAATTTAACAATCCCACCTAAGCGAAGCCCCGCCATCAGCAGTAAAATGATGCCGCCTTCGGCTGCCAAAATAATAGCACTTTCCATAGGCCGACCTAAAGCACTTACCTCGGGCACGGATAATGCGGCTAAGACCATAATTGCAGCAATAGAAACCGGACCTACCGACAAAACGCGGCTGGTTCCAGTTAAGGCATAAAAAAAAGGTGGCAAGATACTGGCATACAAACCCATTTGAACAGGTAGCCCAGCAACCATCGCATACGCGATGCCTTGAGGAATCAATAAAATGGCCGTAATAACACCGGCAAATAAGTCACCGTTCAGATCACGGTGAGAATAAAACCGAAGCCAATGAAGAATTGGAAAATACCTTGTCATCCCTTGACAAGGTATTTTCGAGAAAATTGGGAATTGCATCATACACCAGAATCCCCTTTAGCCTGACAGCGCATATTAGTCTTTATCCAAAAACTCTTCGGCATAAGACTCTTTGCTGGGTATATCTAAGGTATGTCCTGGAAGCATCCAATACCAATACAGCCAAGGAAAACCTATTTTCTTTCCAATCCACCAGATAAAACGATTTTCCCGTGGATCTAATTTAGGGAAAGAAGGTGTTACTTTGCCGCCGTAAGAAAATTCCGCCAACATAACGGTATTTAACGAAGTGGTTAAAGGACAGGATCCATACCCGTCGTACCCCTCCTGAACAGCTTCATTTTCAATCAATCTCAAGATGTTTTTAACCACAACTGGCACTTGCTTTCTCACAGCTGCAGCTGTTTTAGCATTGGGTGTTGATCCCGCATCCCCCAGCCCAAATATATTGGCAAACTTATTGTGTTGTAGGGTTCGATCATTCAAATCAACCCAACCCCCTGCATTAGCTAATGGGCTAGCTTTAATAAAATCAGGCGCACTTTGCGGCGGCGTCACATGAATCATATCAAAATCTTTGGTGACTGTACTTTTCTTACCGTCACCGTCAGTGACTTCAAAAGTAGCCTTTTTAGCTTTGCCATCAATCGCAACAAGGTTATTGCCAAAATTCGTGGTAATACCATAATCTGCAATCACTTTACTCAATGCCTTAGCAAAGAAAGGCACCCCGAACATACCAGGGCCCGCATTACAAAATTGAATATCAAACTTATCTAAGATCCCTTTTTTACGAAAACGATCGGCTGCCAAATACATTATTTTTTGTGGCGCACCGGCACATTTTATCGGCATTGGTGGTTGCGTAAACAAGGTCGTACCTGACTCTAATCCCTTGATACATTCCCAAGTATATTCAACATGCTTAGGCGAATAGTTACTACACACACCATTCTTACCTAACGTTTCCTCAAGACCGCTGATTTTATCCCAGTCCAGTTGTAACCCAGGACAAACCACCAAATAATCATAAGTAATTTTATCGCCTGACTTGAGTAGCACTGAATTCTTCTTAGGTTCAAACGTTTCTGCAAAATCTTTTACCCAAATAATACTCGGGTGAAGAAGGTCTGCTTCCTGTTTTGTCGCTTTCTTTAAACTATAAGCACCACCACCGATAATGGTAAATCCAGGTTGATAGTAATGTTGTTCCGAAGGTTCTATCAAAGCTATTTCCAACAATCTGCTTTTTCTTCGCAACGTATTAGCTATAGAAACACCTGCTGCTCCTCCGCCGATAATCAGCACCGGATAATGAATTACTGTTGCTGCACTTTTAACAGTCGACTGAACCTTGGCTTTTACTTTTGCCGCCGTCGATTTCGTTGCCGTTGCCGCTTTTACAGCACTTGCTTTAGCTTTTGATGCACTTGCTTTAGCTTTTGATGCACTCGCTTTAACCTTGCTCTTAGCGGCACTAGATTTAGTCTTTGCCGCCGTTTTAGCCTTAGTTTCTTTTACCTTACTTGTCGCCATTAATAACCCCCCCTCAGTTCAAATATTGTTCGTTTAATCATTTAAATCAACTCTAACTAGGTCCATACCTATCCGTTATTGTCATTCTACTTTAGGCTCCACGCTTTATAGCCTCCGGCTAAGGACATTACCTTACCGTAACCTAATTGCTGCAGAGCAACGCTTGCCAATGCAGAACGAGCACCACTTCCGCAATATAGCAGTACAGGCGTCATTTTGTCCGCTAATTTATTGATATTTTGTAGCTTAAACTCCAAAACACCACGAGGAATATGAATTGCCTGATTAATATGCCCTAATACAAATTCATTTTCTTCTCGTACGTCAATCACCACCAAAGCATCGCACTGTTGCATTTCTATTTCTGCCTGACCAACACTAATTTCACAAATTTGTTGGCGTGCATCTAAAACCATTGTTTGAGCTGAATTTCCGGTAGCAATTGCATTAACCTTAGCATCTTGTCGCTCTGAGTCATCTAATCCACAGACTTTATTGGCCGGTACGGCCTGATCAATATATTTAGGATGAGGTAAATTTAAATTATTCATCAAATCAATAAATTGCGCTCTGGATTTATCAACTAAGCGCGAATTATGGCGCCGTTCTTGACCAATACTACTCACTTCATTACCCTGATAATCATGCCCTGGATAAACCAAAGTCTCATCAGGTAAGGTAAATAACTGTGTCGTGATGCTGTCATAAAGTTCTCCTGCATCACCGCCTTGAAAATCTACTCGTCCACAGCCGCCTATAAACAGTGAGTCCCCAGTAAAAACACGATCGCGCCAATAGAAACTCACACTCCCTGGGGTATGTCCAGGCGTACCAATCACTCTAATTTGTTCATTTCCCCCAAAAGTCAATATATCGCCAGAACTAATCTGAATGTCGGCGCATTCTGCACCACACGCTGCACCAACACCGGTTAGCGTCCCCAAGTTATTCCTTAATAACCCCCCGGCGGTAATATGGTCTGCATGAACGTGTGTCTCCAGCGCATACTTTAAAGTAACCCCCATATCGTTAATTAAATTCAGATAATGCTCTATCTGCCCTTTAACAGGATCAATAATGACCGCTTCTTGGCTAAGCTCATCTGCTAAAAAATAGGTAAAAGTCCACGTATCCTCATCAAAAAACTGTTTAAAAAACATTTAAATGTATCCTCCTAAAATCTCAAAACCACTATAAAAAACAGTGTTTCACCTTATTTCCATCATAAACTAAATGCAAGTCCAATGCCAACAATACACAAAATAGATAAGCCTTTGATAATAAAGTAAAAAAATAATATTTGTACTTTTGTGATTGTTTCTGTAATGTTTCAATGAAACACTAGAGAAACAACTATGCCCCTAACCACACCCACACCACCTCAAAGCCTTTTTGATCAATGGCTCCTACAACACTGCGAAAATCACTTCATTCTCTCTTTATTGAAAGCTTTTGAAAAAAGCCATTTTTTATTACTTGATCAACAACAAATCATCTTATATAGCAATACTAATACAACTCACTTATTACAACCTCTCAACAAGCACTTGGTAGGTACAATCTGTCCAACTACATTATTTAACCCCAGCGCCACTAACACTGAACCCAAAACCATAATTCTTAACAACAGTCCTTTTATCATAGAGACACACGCTCTTCTGTCAGCAACACAACAAAGAATAGGCCATCTACTCGTTTTGTCAGAACACTCCTCAACGCCTAACAACACCTTTCCCCCTACGGCTATAGCTACCGTTGAGATGAATTTCCACGGCATCCTTAGCCAGTCGTCCAAAATGAAACCGGTCTTTCAAATCATAGAAAATGCAGCCAGAACCGATTCAACGGTTCTGGTCCGAGGTGAAAGTGGTTCTGGAAAAGAATTAGTTGCTAAAGCTATACACACCCTGAGTAGCCGCAACAAACAACCCTTTCTGGCTATTAACTGTGCAGCTTTATCGGCTAATTTACTGGAGAGTGAACTCTTTGGACATGTTAAAGGTGCATTTACCGGCGCTGTTAACCACCATACCGGTTTATTTCAACGCGCCCATAAAGGTACATTATTTTTAGATGAAATCGCTGAACTTCCTTTAGAATTACAAGCCAAACTACTTCGCGTCATTCAAGAACGCACCTTGACACCTGTGGGTGGAAACCAAAGCGTTACCATTGATGTGAGACTTGTTGCCGCAACGCACCATTCTCTCCGAGAACGCGTTACTCATGGGCTGTTTCGTGCCGACCTCATGTATCGTCTACGTGTCGTTCCAATTTTCATACCGTCTCTTAAAGAACGCCGCGAAGATATCCAACTACTACTCTGGCACTTTACCCAACAAAATAACCTAAAGAAATTTCGCATTATCTCTAAAATTTCTCCTAAAGCCATGCAAGCACTACTCAATCACTCTTGGCCCGGTAATATCCGTGAATTACAAAATGTCTTAGAGTATGCTTTTGTTGTTGGCCAAGGAAGCACGCTTCATTATTCAGAGCTTCCTCCCGAGTTCAAAACAGCCAAAGAAAACCTTCCGCCAACCCCGGATATACATTTTTCTGGCACATTAACCGTTGAACAAGAACGCACAGCGATTCAAAATGCACTCACCCAATACCGAGGAAAAATAAACCCCGCTGCAGAAAGCCTCGGAATGAGTCGCGCTACCTTTTGGCGTAAAAGAAAGCAGCATAACCTATGATTTCAACATTGTTTCTGAAAAACAAGTAATTGATTATTAGCCGGCATGGCCATGTTTTTTCTCAACATCATTCCGGCACTTGTAGCCAAAGCAACAATATCCTCAACATCACGAATACCACTTTGTGGATCTCTTAATTTTAACCACTGATCAAAATGAGCATTACTTTCACTGGTGTATTGACCGTTAACATTAAACGGCCCATAGATGACAACCGATGCACCTACTTTCAAATTAACGGTTAACTGCTCAAAGCAATTAACTACCCTAGCCCAATGCATGATATGGAAAGTATTGGCTGTAAATAAACCTTCAATACACTGTTCAGGCCAAATTCTTGTTCTAACATCTAACGCCAACGGCGGATTAATATTTTTCAAAGCACTGTCTTTAACACGCTCTGAAATAGCCGATAAATTTACCGGCAAATCAGTCGGCTGCCAAATGATATGGGGTAACTGTTGCGCAAAGAAACAGCCGTGCTGTCCAGTACCACTACCAATCTCCCACACGGTTATGGGCACGGTAAAAACAGCCTTGATCTGTTCAAGAATCGGTTTCTTGTTGTTTTCACAAGCTTGAGAGAATGTCATATTCTGCATCTTAAAAAAATACCCTAACGATCAAAACCAAGAAGCCGAAGTCACCGTCAATAGACCCCAGAATTAATTGCCTCTGAGTAATTGCTGAAGACTTATGCGTTAATTTATTTTTCTTCAAATGACTCATTGAATCTACCTTAAAAATTGTAAATAATCCTAACTATCGACATTAATCCCGACCATGACTATTAATCCAAAAGAACGCATCATGATAAAAAGACATTAATCTAATGGATATCAAACTCACTCAAGATATTGACACTGTTCCTGCAGATGAATGGAACCAGATAACCGGTCAAAACGATCCTTTCTTGCAACACGCCTTCTTACTTGCCTTAGAAAAGAGTTTATCCGTTTGTCGTAAAACGGGCTGGCAACCTCACCATCTTTTAGTCTACTCAGATCAACAGTTAATCGCTGTGATGCCGTTATATTTAAAATTTCACTCGCAAGGTGAATATGTTTTCGATCACCTTTGGGCCAATACCTACCATAACCACCAGCACCTTTATTACCCCAAGTGGCTGACTAGCATTCCCTTTACACCCTGCCAGGGTCATCGAATCATGATAAAGAATGGTCACGACCGTCTATCAATAACACGGGTAATTATCAGTTATCTTAAAAATCATGCTGAAAATCATCAAGTCTCCTCATGGCATTGTCTCTTTCCCCTTCCAGAACAAGCAGAACAACTTCAAAGTCTTGGCTTAAGTATTCGTCTCGGCTTTCAATTTCATTGGTTTAACAATAACTACTGCGATTTCAACGATTTTCTAGC
>Ga0105351_1001300_pt1 | contig 11462 bp, 9 predicted proteins | sample EN4Hudsemesocosm_FD_83662 | JGI IMG/M metagenome (GOLD analysis project Ga0105351, IMG submission 83662) | Methane-oxidizing microbial communities from mesocosms in the Hudson Canyon - EN4B Hudson Canyon | ecosystem: Environmental > Aquatic > Marine > Cold seeps | place: Hudson Canyon | collected... | reverse complement strand
TTTTTTTGCCTGTAATTTAACATTACGGACTACCTCCCCTACTAAAAAATAGTTGTGCCCAACAAATACGTATACCCTATTTAGCCCCTTCAGAGTTTGCTACCAAAATGGTAAAGGATACGCCTGTACCTTTAGCGCACTTATTTAAGGGGTATACGCCCAGCATTGTCATTCCCGCGAAGGCGGGAATCTACTTGGAACAACGCCATCAAGCCCGGTGGAGGTGCGCGAGGATGACGAGCTTAAGTAAGTGCCATTCACCACCGACTCCTTTTATTTTTAAAATTGACCACCTTTCGTGCTATAGCAAGCAACTCAGGTGAAATATCATCGGCACCGTCTTTGATTAATTTACTGACATCACCAGATGAGAATAGTGAACCACGCTCGGATATCACGCCTAAAGCTCTAACAAAATCTTTTGTTTTACCCGTACTCCCCGTATCGATGTACTTTAGAATAACTTGTTCGTTAAAGCTCTGAGGCTCTTTCTTTAAGGTAGTAATTTCGTCACTAATCGACTGTACTTCCGACTCTAACATTTCAATTAATTCGGCAAGATTTTCATATGGTTTCATTAAGGTATTTAGCTCTTATAAGGTTATCTGATGATGCCAAAAGGCACTCTCTTTATAAACTTTGGGGGGTTGGATTAGATAATGTAACTATAAAGGGTGAAGCGTGGGGATGGTGCAATGTTTATAAAGATATTACAGAAAATAACGCCATAATGCCAATAGCGTGTATCGATATCACCTTACTTCGGTACACCTGCTGAGACCTTTAATACCATTGCATTTGAAGCCATAAGTAATGACGCTACAGCGCAGACAAACAATCGCTGAAAATTTGATATGACTCATAAAGAAAATGCTAACGCGCCTTAACTCTATTTCAGGCTGCCCTCAAACAAGGCGTTTTGGTTTCCCAAAGCGCCTTGCTTACATCCCCCACCCGCGAGTCTTATTTTTATAAATTTAGCACAGACAGATTAAGCATCGGTCTTATTAGATTTATTACGGCGCATCAAATAATAGAATACAGGCGTGAGTACCAATCCAAAAAAAGTCACACCAATCATACCTGAGAACACCGCAACACCCATTGCCTGCCGCATTTCTGACCCAGCTCCAGTAGACAACACCATGGGTACAACCCCCATAATAAAAGCGAACGACGTCATCAATATGGGGCGCAATCGTAACCTGCCCGCTTCTTTAATCGCGACTATTACAGACATGCCTTTGTCTTCCAGTTCCTTAGCAAACTCTACGATCAAAATGGCATTTTTCGTTGCCAAGGCAACCAATACAATAAAACCGATCTGGGTAAATATATTGTTATCACCTCCCGACAAAATAACGCCTGTCATTGCTGACAATAACGTCATAGGCACAATCAAGATTATCGCTAGCGGTAGCCTCAGACTTTCGTATTGGGCTGCCAGCACTAAGAATACGAGCAAAACCACTAACGGGAAAACAAACAACGACGCATTACCCGCCAAAATTTGCTGGTACGTTAACTCTGTCCACTCATAACTCATGCCCACTGGTAAGGTCTCATCAAGAATACGTTCTATGGCCGCTCTTGCCTGACCAGAACTGAACCCGGGGGCAGCCGACCCATTTACTTCTGCCGTAGAAAATCCGTTATAGTGCATCACGCGATCGGGGCCTGCGCTATGACTAACAGTAATGAAAGAACCCAACGGAATCATGTCTCCGTTCTGGTTTCTTACTTTTAACTGATTAATCTGGTCTGGCTCTTGCCGAAACCGGTCTTCAGCCTGAACATTAACCTGATAGGTACGACCGAATTGGTTAAAATCGTTAACGTAGATTGAGCCGAGATAACCTTGCATCGTCTTAAAGGCATCATCCACCCGAACACCCTGACTCTTTGCTTTTGTTCGATCCAGATCCACATCTAATTGAGGTACGTTCACCTGAAAGCTGGTGAAATTACCCGTTAACTCTGGTGCAGCCCATGCTTTCTGAACAACCTGCTGCGTCACCTTATAAAGTTCTTCGTAGCCCAAATCTCCTCGGTCTTCAATTTGAAGCCGAAAACCACCAATAGTTCCTAAGCCTTGTACTGGCGGTGGCGGAAAGATAGCAATAAAGGCATCTTGTATTGACCCAAACTGGCCATTTAGCTGTCCAGCTATGTTATGAGCGCTTAGCTCTGGCGTAGTACGCTCAGCAAACGGCTTTAATGTTACGAATACAATCCCGCTGTTAGGACTGTTGGTGAAACCATTAATGCTCAATCCAGGGAAGGCAACCGCCGATTCCACACCAGGGTGTTCAAGAGCAATCTGAGACATATCTCGAATCACTTTTTCCGTTCTATCTAGCGAAGCTGCATCTGGCAGTTGAGCAAACGACACCAAATACATCTTATCTTGACCCGGTACGTAATCGGTAGGCGTGGTATTAAATTGATGATAAGTGAGTGCCATTAGCCCGGCATAAAGCACTAGTACAACACCACTAAGACGAATTAATTTACCGATAGCTGCGGTGTAACCTTTAGCGCCTCGGTCAAATAATTTATTGAAGGGTTTAAATAACCATTTTCCAAATAGTAAATTGATCAAACGAGTCGGTTTATCTTTTGGTGAGCTCTCCCCTTTCAACAACAAAGCCGATAGCGCTGGACTCAATGTTAAAGAGTTAATGGCAGAGATAAACGTTGAAATGGTAATGGTTAATGCAAATTGCTTATAGAATTGTCCCGTCAAACCTGACATAAATGCCGTGGGAATAAATACTGCAGCCAATACCAACGTGGTTGCTATTATCGGCCCGGTTACCTCTTTCATTGCCTGCTGAGTGGCATCAACAGGCGATAAGCCTTCACTAATGTTTCTCTCTACATTCTCAACAACTACTATAGCGTCGTCGACCACGATACCAATAGCCAGAACAAGTCCAAAAAGGGACAGGTTGTTCAAAGAGAACCCCATCAAATGCATCACTGCAAATGTACCCACCAATGAAATGGGCACGGCTACCAAGGGTATAATTGATGCCCTCCAATTTTGAAGAAACAAAACGACAACCAAAACAACCAATAACAAGGCTTCAAACAATGTATTTACAACCGCCTTAATTGAGTCTCGAACAAATATAGTGGGGTCATAAACAATGGCGTAATCCACGCCTTCTGGAAACGTCTTTTTAAGTTCAGCCATGGTCGAACGAACATCATCCGATATCTTGATAGCATTCGAACCGGGAGCCTGAAAAATAGGTATAGCTACGGCAGGTTTATTATCAAGCAATGAGCGTAAAGAATATGAATTTGCCCCGAGCTCGATTCTGGCTACATCCTTAAGGCGAGATATTTCTCCCCCCTCACCCACTTTAATAATGATATCTGCAAACTCTTCGTTCGACGCCAACCGGCCTTTGACGTTAATCAGCAACTGAAAATCATTATCCCCTGAGGGTTGAGCGCCTAAAGAGCCGGCTGCCGCTTGCTGATTCTGCTCCTGAATCGCATTAACAATATCTCCTGGGTTAAGATTCAAAGCAGCCACTTTTGCTGGATCAAGCCACACGCGCATGCTGAATTCACCTGCGCCAAACAAACCAACATCACCCACACCTTCAATACGGGCCAGTTCATCTTTTACTTTCAAATTGGCGTAATTTGAAAGATAGAGCATGTCATACCGGTTATCTGGCGAGTTTAAGTGAACGACCATGGTTAAGTTTGGTGAAGACTTTTTAGTCACAACACCTAACCGTTGAACTTCAAGTGGCAAACGAGGTATCGCACGATCTACCCGATTTTGAACCAACACCTGAGCTTTATCAGGGTCAGTCCCAATAGCGAAGGTAATGGTCAGCGTCATAAGACCATCAGATGTCGCTTGAGACGACATATATATCATGTCCTCGACACCGTTTATTTGTTGCTCTAACGGGGAAGCTACGGTCTCGGCTATAACTTGAGGGTTCGCACCTGGGTACGAGGCACTAACTATAACAGTGGGCGGCGCCACGTCAGGGTATTCTGTAATGGGCAATTGCCAGACAGCCAGTGCTCCGGCAATAAAAATCATCAACGAAATTACGCCCGCAAATATCGGGCGAAGAATAAAGAATTGAGATATATTCAAACTAATTACCTACCAATGAATCAACGACTAACCTATCAACCTATCAACTACCGACTTAACAACGGTCAGCTATTCATCTACAAGGCATTCACAGTCTCTGCGGGAATAGAATTATGTTGAGCGAATCTATCTCCGCTCAAAATACTGTCTACCCTCTGTTGTAATACCTGCAGTTCAGCTAACGTTTCTTTGCCCGCCATTTCTACAAATTCAGGTGACACTGATGTACCCGGGCGAACGCGCTGTAAGCCTTTCACAACAATTTGATCATCCGCATTTAAGCCTGTTTTAATTATTCTCATGCCATTCAATTTTTCACCCATCGTAATGGGACGGTATTGAACCGCATTATTCTCATCGAGCACCAATACGAATTTATTATTCAGGTCTGTGCCGATGGCTTTATCATCAATTAAAATACCTTCATACGTAGCACTTCCAACAAGCTTGATACGAGCAAATAAACCTGGAATAAACGAGCCATCTTCATTTGAAAATACTGCGCGCCCTCGAATAGTTCCTGTAGAAGGATTAACCTGATTATCGATAAAGTCGATGTAGCCTTCGTGTGGATAATTTGACTCATTCGCCAGCGCCATAAAAACGGGATTTTTAACATCTCTCGAACTTGGGCGTGAACCCTCCTTTGCGAGCTTTACGTACTTCAGATAGGTTTGTTCATCAGCATTGAAATAGGCGTATACACGATCAGTAGATACAATTGTTGTAAGTAAAGACTGCCCCGCCGATACATAGTTACCAGCCGTTATCTCAGCACGGGATACTCGTCCAGTAATCGGTGCTTCGACACGGGTATAACTAAGATTCAGCTTTGCTAGATCTAACGCTGCAATGACCGACTGAACAGCTGCTTTGGCTTGCTCTAACTCAGCAAAACGATTATCAAATATCTCTTTAGACAGTGTATTCTTAGCACTTAAGGTATCTGCTCGTTGGTAACTAATTTCAGCCAGTTTTAAACGACTTTTTACACCGGTCAGCTCTGCGTTTAATCGCTTCACTTCTGCTTCGAAAGGTCGACTGTCAATAATAAATAGCGGAGTGCCCGCTTCAACAATGGACCCCTCTTCAAACGCTACGCTATCAATATAGCCAGAAACCCGTGGACGTAACTCAACACTTTCAGGCGACTCTAAACGCCCAGTGAACTCATCCCATTCAGTGAGGCGTTCATGAATGACAGGTGCGATAGATACTACAGGCGCCTGCATTTGAGGTTGAGCTTGAGGTTCCGGTGCCTTTTCACAGGCAACAAGTAAACTTAAGCTGCTTAATAACAGGCCTACTTTAACGTTTTTACGTAAAAACATGATGATCCGCCAATAGATTTTATATTGATTGCAAGTATGCATTCACAAATAAAATAAATATAATTATATTTTAATATAAAACACATCACTTAAAATGATGTATTATCGATTTTCATTTAATAGAAAAAATTAGTGGGATTCATGCGCAATCAAGAGCTAAATTTACTTGTTATCTTTGATGCCATCATGACTGAAGGCTCTATCACAAGGGCTGCAAACAGCTTGTCGCTAACGCAACCCGCTGTATCAAACGCTTTATCTCGCATGAGAACAGCGTGGAAAGACGAATTGTTTGTAAAAGACGGGCGAAATATTCAACCGACTATTTACGCCCAAAATTTATGGGCACAAATAAAACTCCCCCTTGAGCAACTTGAAGAAGCGGTAGATGCAAACAGTTTTGACCCCGCAACCGCTAAACGCACCTTTCGAATTGCCGCTGCAGATGTAATTATTGAGACTATATGGCGTCCGCTCCGCAAACTCATTGAACAAGAAGCCCCTAATATCAATATTCATGCGGTGCCCTACACCATACTTAATGCAGAAGGTATTTTACACGATGCTGAAGTTGATATGGTCGTGGGGGCTAACGTTCCTACTAGCAACGTCATTCGCAGTGAACACCTATACACCCCTTGTTATATCTGTGTTATGCGCCCTGACCACCCCCTTGCAAAAGCAAACTTAACGCTAGAAGAATTTGCAGAAGCCGAACATTTACTAGTTTCATTATCGGGTAATGCATCAGGATTTACTGATGAAGTACTTGCTCAACATGGCCTGTCACGGAGAGTTTCCATGACAGTAAACCACTTTTCTGCCGTGCCTGAACTGCTTAAAGAAACTAACCTGATTTCAATTGTTCCTTCAACAGCCGTTGAGAAAGCAATATTCAGTGGAGAGCTTACAGTAATAGAACCTCCACTCCAATTATCCCCTAACCATGTAGCAAGCTTTTGGCACAAAAGGCAAGAACGTGATCAAGGGCTTATCTGGTTACGAAAACATGTAAATGACTTAATTAAAACAAGGGCTCAGTTGCATTTAGAAGAGCTAAAGCAGCGCATTTGTAAAGGCTGTACTTAAGTGCAGTACAACATTTGGTGGTCCGGAGCAGAATTCGAACCAAAGTGGGCATTATTTACACTTAACTATTTGCTCTTTCAGTTCAGTCAGATTAACTAGCCAATAGGAAGGCGCGAACTATTCTTGATCTCTTTGACCGAGATATGCGACTGAATAGCATTCACGCCTGGTATTCGCCTGATCAAGGTGATGCGTTCTGAGAACTCATCTAGATCACGGGCAACCAGTTGCAAAAGGTAGTCAACATTACCCGTTATACAGTGACACATCTGAACCCATTCAAACTCACTGATAATTTGTTCAAATTTGTTCGTTAGTTCAACATCATGACTGGCAAAGGATACTTGAGTAAAAACAACTACCCCGAACCCCAGCTTTCGTCGATTCAATACTGTACGGTATTCCTCGATATATCCTTCTTCTTCCAGTTTCTTCCACCGCCTCCAACAGGGCGTTTCACTGAGATTCACTTTCTCAGATAACGAGCTGTTGCTGATGCGACCATCTGACTGGAGCCTGTTGAGTATCTGCAGATCTACTCTATCGGTTAATGAATGAGTAGATTCTTTCTTATTCTTAGTCATTTGTAACAGATCCTTTTACTCATGAATATATTGTTAGTATTTTTAGCAAGGTTATTTCTGGCGGTCAAGATAGACTTTGTATACGAGGATTTACTCAAGACGACACCGACAGGAGTGACCTAATGAATCTACTAGACGGCTTGCTGACTTTAACAGCAATACATTTCATCGCTACCATTTCACCTGGCCCAGAATTCATACTTATATCAAAAGAAGCACTATCAAAAGGGCGCAGGGAGGGATTTATATCTTTGGCTGGAACTATGCTGGGTCTTTCTATACATATTTTTTATTCAGCTTTTGGATTAGCCGCAGTTATTTCGAACTCACCTGACGCTCTCATGGCGATACAAATGATCGGTGGTGGGTATCTGATCTATCTTGGAATAAATGGGATACGGTCAAGATCATCTCATACTCCTTCAGACTCCATTACCGAAAGCAGGTCGGTAACTGACAGTCAGATATTCAGGACGGGCTTTATATGTGATTTGTTAAACCCTAAGGCTCCGATTTACTACGTTTCGTTGTTCACCTTTATCCTTTCACCAAGCATGCCTGCCTCTGACATTGTTATATATGGTGGATGGATAATGACCATTCATCTTGCATGGTTTTCTGTAGTAGTGCTTCTGCTGTCTACCCCTGCAATAAACAACAAATTCAGAAAATTCAGTCACTGGGTTGACCGTATATTAGGAGGAGCTATGATCACAATTGGTATTAAAGTAATCACCACCTAATTCGCTGAGATTGAGTAAAACGCAGGGGAGTCTGCTTTGTGCTGTGGGTTCAATAGGGTTTCAGTGCGAATGACCCCAAGGAGGCATGACTAGCCGGTTTTCGGAATATTCTCTGACTAGTTGATCTACAACACCTGTGTCCCAAGCGTTCTTCAAGGAAATATTGAATTTCTTCAAAAATGTGCCCATATTCATCGATTTGTGAAAGCCTAAGTGTTTAGCATCTGTTTTGAATGGAACCGGTAGAATTGAAAATTGATTCATTTGTAACTTTCTATCTGCATCCACAATTTCTTTAAGTCCATATTTTCCAGGACCTAGCAACAATGCATTCGCACGTCCATTCTTTAGCATTATCAAACTATGAGAAGGAGTTGAGAACTCAAGTAACTTAAATACGCCTTCTCTGACGGCCTTATCATATAAGTCTCCATAAGACGAGCCAAGATCTACTGCGACTCGTTTTCCTCTCAAATCTGAAATGGTTTTATAGGGAAACTCTTTACCTTTTTTGACGATGATCATTAAGTCTCCATAGAACAATGGATCAGAATAATCGAATATATCGAGACGTTCCGAGTTCAACGACAACCCAATGATCCCCGCTTTTCCATAAAGAGCGTGATGGTATGCTCTTTTCTATGGGAATAGTTTAATTCTATAAGAATGGTGGCCCATATCATCCAAGACCCATCGTGTTAGATCCACAATAAAGCCTTTAGGTTGGCCATTTTCTAAATAGTACTTTGGAGGGCCGTCATCATCCCCTACAATTGATAGTTCTTGCGACAAAATGTTGTTAGAAACGAGAAGAAGAACAAATGCAACAAGGTGTTTCTTTTTTCCTTTCCTTACCAAAGCCTGCATGCAGGTATCTAAAATAGCTAACGTCACCCTACAACACCCTTATTGATCAGTTCATTATTGTTTATGGTAAGTGTGTACTATATTTGTGAGTTGTCCAGTGCCGTTAAATGATTCCGGTTAGTCAACTTCTTGCCTGGTAACTCTAATACGTAACCGGACATGAATCTTTAAAAGGCTATATTCTTTATATCAAATACAACTGACTAGATCCCAACCATTCTTTAACCGCCAGATTAAACGTTACCAGCTTTCTCGGTGTTATTCGTCTTTGGGCATATAACAAACTTAGCTTATGTGTTCTTACTGCCCAGTAGGGAAGAAGGTGAATCAGTTCCCCATTTTTTATCAGCTCCTCTACTTGATAGTAAGGTAGGCTGGCGATCCCTAAATCTTGCTTAGCCAGCGATAAGATAGAACTATATGTATTTGAACTTAGGTTTCCAGCTACTTCAATTTGATACTTTTTATCACCATTTATCAGCTCAAGTTGGTTCCAACGTTTATTCTGTCCATTTAAGATAAAAGTACAATCATGCAAGTCTTTAATTGAATGAACAGTATTATGTTGGGCAAAATTTTTGCTGCAAATCAGTACATTTCTAATAAAGCCTAACTCTTTACCAACGACATCATTCGGTAACTCTTCATATGCCCGAAAAGCGACATCGAAATCACCAGATACAATGTCCTTTTTAATCGGCCCAAAGTCTAGAATAAGGTTTATTTGCGGATGCTGACGAATAAATGACGGAATCACATGACGACAAAGTGCTCGGCCAAACTCAAACGGCGCACTGACTTTTAAATCCCCAGAGAACTCTTGAGTAATGTCTTTTACCCGTATTTCCGCTTCAGAAGCCAGAAGCTGTATTTGTTTGGCTTTGCTAAATAACGCTTCTCCAACTTCTGATAGCGCTATATGCCTAGTCGTTCGATGAAACAATTTGGCATTTAACGCTTTTTCAAGATGACTTACATGACGAGAAACTAATCCTTTGGATACCTCAAGTACGTCCGCTGCCTTTGTGAAGCTGCCTTCTTCTGCAACGACTAAAAAAGTCTGTAAATAGCTAAGATTCACCAATTAACTCCAAAATGTAAACAATGCGTTTATTTTATGCTGTTTTTAACAAAATAGTAACCATATATGATTCAAATATTAACGCAACAGGATTCAATTCAATTCAATTAATGCCGAAGATTTAGCGAAATATTATGTTCGCTCAGTATTAGGAGTAGAAACAGGGCAAACCTTTAAGGCGTTTGCTGGTAACTAAATTAAATAGGCCGATTAAACAAAAACAACTTAATTTTACGGAGAGTACGATGAAAAAAATTACTACACACATTATCTTTGCAACCATAACTTTATTGTTAGCTATCCCTTCGATATCTCATGCATCCGCGGCAGTTACTGTCGATATTTTTGAAGGTGAAACAGCAACAGTCAATTCCTATATTTTTTCAAACGGTCAGTCGTTAGTTGTTATGGACGTTCAGCGTTCAACAGCTGAAGCGAAAAAACTGGCTAAGGTTATTAAGGATAAGGGGCTTCCTTTAAGCCATATTCTTATTTCTCACGGTCACCCAGATCACTATACAGGTATGAGTTGGCTGTCAAAAACCTTTCCAAAAGCAACAATCGTGGTTGCAAATGAAGATATTAAAAAAGATATTCTTGGTTTTTCTACCTGGATGGAAAGTGTCGGTTGGTTAGATGCCGAACCTTTGCTTAAACCAAAATCTGCAAAGAACCCTAATGGCTTTGATTACCTGAAAAACATCAGTATTCTTCCTACAAATAAGCTATCGATGAATGGTGGTGGTGAGCTAAAACTTAATACCCATTATTCTGCAGCAGAAGCAGAACATGTAACAACAGTGTTTGTAGATGATTTGAATGGATTTTTCACATCTGATCTAACTTATAACAAGGTACATTTATGGATGGGCCAAGGCGTAACAAAAAAACATGTGGCAAATTGGAGAGCGCAGTTAAAGGCATTTAAGTCTGAATACAGCAAGCGTAACCCAAAAGTATACCCCGGTCATGGTAAACCTGCTGATATCAGCTTGTTCGACACCTTGGTGGAATATATTGATGACTTTAACCACATTACTTCAACAGCTAAGTCTAAAGAAAAAGCCATGAAGAAAATGGAAGCTTTATACCCAGAGTATAAAGAAGCTGACTTCTTACTGAAATATAGTGTTGATAATCATATGAAGTAATGACCAACAAGATAATCTTTGAACACTACTTGTGCTTTTAAGTAAAAGCCAAGTAGTTAATCAATAAAATCTACAATAAATGTAAGGATAATTCGAATGATTAATATTGAACGCTATGAAGGCACCGAAGCCAATGTAAACAGTTATTTACTGTCCGATGATGAAAATACTATTGTTATTGATGTGCTTCGAAACAGTGCAGAAGCTGAAAGTCTTGCCGATCATATTGAGAAAGACGGTAAAAAGCTAAATTACATTTTTATTACACATGGACATGCTGATCACTATATGGGGCTGGGGGTTTTACATCGCCGTTTTCCTAATGCACCAATTAAGGTAGCAACGACAGCCATTAAAGATGACCTTATTGGATTCTCACAATGGATGGAATCTGTCGGTTGGCTGGAAGATGAGCCTCAGATGAAAGTAAAAACAACCGAAAATCCTGCGGGATTTGACTACGCCAATTTAGTGAGTGTTATTG
>Ga0105351_1001299_pt1 | contig 11466 bp, 10 predicted proteins | sample EN4Hudsemesocosm_FD_83662 | JGI IMG/M metagenome (GOLD analysis project Ga0105351, IMG submission 83662) | Methane-oxidizing microbial communities from mesocosms in the Hudson Canyon - EN4B Hudson Canyon | ecosystem: Environmental > Aquatic > Marine > Cold seeps | place: Hudson Canyon... | reverse complement strand
GGCTTCAGCCGTGCTTTACACCAATAGTTAATTTTTATTGTTCATAAAATAGGCTTATCGACACAATAGACAAAGAAAGAGATTGATATACCTTCATATAGAGGACATTATGAATAAAGAAAAAATAATCTTGCAATCAAATTTTACCCCTATTGGTTTTCATTAATTGGGATGTACAAATCAAAAATTTAAATTAAGGGTTTAAGATGAAAAAAATAGCAATTATTGGGTTGGGCTATGTTGGCTTACCATTAGCAGTTGAGTTTGGTAAAAAATTTACAACGGTAGGTTTTGATATTAATACAGCACGTATTGCAGAGTTAAATTCGGGTGTTGATTCGACTCTTGAAACAACGCCTGAAGAGCTGGCTTCTGCCAATCTGCTAACATGCACAACAGATGCCGCGCTAATAACCGATTCTAATATTTTTATTGTCACTGTTCCCACGCCTATTGATGCAAGTAAAACGCCTGATTTATCGCCTGTTGTTTCTGCTACTGAGCTAGTCGCTGGGTACTTGAAAAAGGGAGATATCATAATTTATGAATCAACAGTTTATCCAGGTGCAACGGAGGAGATTTGTGTACCATTGCTGGAGAAAATTTCAGGATTGCAATTTAATGTAGATTTTTATTGTGGCTATAGCCCAGAGAGAATCAATCCTGGTGATAAAGAACGTACTTTAACGACAATTCTTAAGGTAACATCAGGTTCGACACCCGAAATTGCAACAGCAGTAGATGAGTTATATCAAGCTATTATTACAGCAGGTACGCATAAAGCGAGTAGTATTAAAGTAGCTGAAGCGGCAAAAGTTATTGAAAATACACAGCGTGATATTAATATTGCTCTAGTTAATGAATTGGCGCTAATTTTTAATCGCGTTGGGATTGATACTGAGGAGGTACTCATTGCCGCAGGTACTAAGTGGAACTTTTTACCCTTTCGTCCTGGGTTAGTTGGTGGGCATTGCATTGGTGTTGATCCGTACTATCTTGTTCATAAGGCTGAAACATTAGGTTACCATCCGCAACTTATTTCAGCAGGCCGCCGAATCAATGACAATATGGGGCATTTTGTTGTTAGTGAAGTAGCAAAATTAATGGCTAGTAAAAAGGTTAATATTGTTGATGCAAAAATCCTTATGTTAGGCTTAACATTTAAAGAGAATTGTCCTGATTTAAGAAATACGCGCGTTGTTGAAATGGTTGAAGAGCTGAGTGATACCTATAACGCAAAGGTTGATGTATTTGATCCTTGGGTTGATAAGGATGAAGCTAAGGCTGTCTATAACTTAGATTTAATTGATCAGCCCGCACCGGCTAGTTATGATGCAATTATTGTTGCTGTTTCGCATCACCAATTTAAAGATATGGGGCTTAAGGGTGTTAAGGCTTTAGGAAAGAAAAACCATATTTTATATGACATTAAATACCTTTTTCCATCTGATGGTGTTGATGGAAGATTGTAATTGTTTAGTTTAGGTTAGTTTTTTTGAGGTAAGCATGATATGTAATTATTTCACCTTGCCTGAATTCATATAATAACTGCAACACCTCTTAAGTAGGTTGGATGGTATAGTTGCTCCATATATAAAAAATATGAAGCTAAAAAGGTAATTCAAAAAAACACGTTTAAACAGATAATCCAAGCGGAAAGATTCTATATCGATACGCGACTAAAGTCGCGAGTCCATTTACAAATACAACGGACTCACGGACTCAGCCGTGATTTACCCATCCCTTGCGCCAATAGTTAATTTTTATTAATCATGAAGATAAGCTTATCAACACGATAGTCGAAGGAAAGAAATTGATATACCTTCATATAAAGGGCATTATGAACAAAGAAAAATTAAGCTTTCAAGCGAGTTTTACCCCCCTGGTTTTTAATGTCAAATAGCCAATTTAAACAAAGAATACTCAAAGGCGGATCATGGGCTTTTGCAGGAAAAATAGTCACCGCATTAACAGGGCTATCCATCAATGCCTTATTAACGCGTCTATTATCTCCCGAAGATATGGGAACTTATTTTTTGTTACTAAGCCTTACTTCTTTTTTTGCAACGCTTGCACAACTCGGCTTAACAAGCACTATTTTAAAATTAGTCGCTGAATCCATAGGCACTAATCAAGAAAGTAAAGCAAGGCTTGCAATTCGCTTAACCGTGCGTTTATTCGGCACTGCATTATTAATTACCATTTATTTACTTGCCTATGGCGGTGGTGCTTGGTTAGCCGAGCACCTATTGCATTCTGAGGTATTGGCTCAACTAGCGGGATTAAGTGCGGTATGGATGACAATTATGGCATCACAACAGCTTATCGCAGAAATTTACCGAGGCTTTCATGATATAAAATTAGCGACTCTGTTTGGCGGTCTAACAACGAGCTTTTTAGCCATGTTATTATTTTTAATATTATGGTTTTATCATCAGCAAAGTGATTTATATGAAGTCTTATTTTTAACATTAATCGCGGGGGCAAGCAGTGTCATTATTTCTAGTCTAATCTTGTGGCATAAAATCACCAAACTAACGCTCCCTAAAGGCGATGAATTAAACATTAGCGATATTACAAGCATTGCTTCGCCACTCTGGATTACTCGGTTAATGCTTTTTGTATTATTTCAAGTTGATATATGGATGATGGGGATATTTTGCTCCTCTGAACAAATTGCGGCTTATGGTGCAGCCACCCGTCTAATTGCATTGGTTGCTATGCCTTTCATGATAATTAATGCTGTCGTTCCACCTATTATCGCTGAAATGTATGCTAAAGGAAAACTGCATGAATTAGAGGAAAAATTACGAATAATAGCAACTTTATCAAGTATCCCATCAATATTATCAGTGATAATAATAGGATTTTATTCTGAAAGCATTTTAGCTTTGTTTTTTGGTGAATTTTATAGGTCTGGCGGAAATATTTTAATTATTTTAGGTATTGGGCAGATGGTTAATATGTTGTTTGGATCGTGTGGGGAAGTGCTTATATTCTCAGGTCATCAAAAATTAATAATGCAAATCACAATATTTTGCGGTCTATTAACTGTCGGTATGACGTGGTGGTTAGCTCAATTATATCAAGGCATTGGAGTATCAGCAGCAATGACATTGGGGCTGGTTTTTCAAAACATACTAATGTTAGTAATAACAAAAATAAAAACAAATATATGGACTCATGCTTTTATACTAAAAAAACATCACCTTAAAGCATTCATAGGAAATAAATAAGGATGCCGATAATAAAAAACTCTTCATCAACTGTATTTTTTATTATAGGAATCCTATGTAGCCAAAAAATATCGTTAGGAGGAGAAGTTTTTATCGGAGAGATACTGTCTTTTTTTATTGTCTTATTTAATATAAAAAAATTACACTTCTCAAAACTACTAAAAACCATGCTAGGTCTTATTATTATTTGGATCTTTGCACAAATAATTTCAGATATTTCAAATGAAACGGAGATAATAAAAACAATCAAAGGTGTCGGTGCGCCATTATTTTTAATAACCACCCTACTAGCTTGCATTATTTATTTTAAAGATAAAAAAGAACTTATCCCCTCTTTCTTTTTAGGAACAACTATTGGTTTATGGCTTTATTTTTTACTGAATAGTCCATTTTATGACTTTAACCCATGGAAATGGGGTTTAGGTAAAGCAATAGGATTAAGTTTATTAATTTATTTTTCTTATTGGTTCAAAGGGAAGAACACTACTATACTATTATGTTCTATTCTATTCCTTATCCTTTCTCTATCCCATTCTTCACGTTCATTAGGCGGTATGCTTCTAATCTCTGTTATGGTGTATTTTATTTTAATTAAGATAAATAACAATAAAAGATGGGTAAAAATAAAAAATAAAAAAGCAACCACTTTTAATATTATTGCAGTGCTTATATTATTAGTTATTGGTTTAAATTCAGCATTAAGCCTATTATTTACTTCAGAGCTATTTTTAGACAATCTACCTGAAGAAGATGCTTTAAAATACAATATTCAAGCCTCCAGTGATTTAGGTTTTCTATTGGGGGCGCGTTCTGAAATTGTTATTTCATTAGAGGCTTTTTATGATAGACCCTTTTTCGGGCATGGTTCATGGGCTGAAAATTATGATTATAAGTACCAATATATTAACCTTATGGATTTATTAGGTACTATGAATCTAGATTTTAAAACAGCACTTTATTTAAGCACAAACGACCTCATTCCTTGTCACTCTTACCTGATGGGAGCGATTGTTTGGGGAGGGTTATTTTCTGGATTATTTTGGCTATTCATACTCTATAAAATAATCAACGTAATGGTTAAAAATAGCAATAAATTATCATTATTACAAGTCTATTTATCTATAACAACACTTTGGAATATATTATTCTCACCTTTTGGTGCAAGCTCAAGGTGGTCAACTGCTTTAGCCTTATGGGTAATATTTTTTACCCTTAATAATAAAACAAAGAATAAACGGAGTTAAATGATTTGAAAATTTCAAATAGTAAAATTTCACAAAATCTGGATATAATGCAATGAAAATTTGTTTCATAACAACAGGAAATATAAAATATATAGCAACCTCTAAGCGGGCTTTTGGTATGGCAAATCCATTATCCAATTTAGGCTGGGATGTGCACCTATTAATTGAGGACGTAGAAGAAAACCGTAAACGCTCTTTAATGGAGTGTAATGAAAATGTAACAGTGCATTATTTTCCCAAGGGAAATGCTTTAGCCGAATTAAAATCAAAAAATACAATTCTTAAAAGTATCAAACCTGATGTTATCTACTTATGTGCTTTCGTTTTTAGAAATATTGTTAGAAAATATGGTGCAAAAGCGTTAAGTGAGCATTCGGAATTACAGTCTGCAATTCAAGATTTAAAAGTTATCAAACGGTATCAAGTAAAATTTCTTGAAAATTATTCAATTCTTTATAGTGATGGGGTATTATGTGCCAGTAAATATTTAGAGAAATTTTTTATACAAAAAGCTAATAAATATCACTCTAAAATTAATGTTATGCATTTTCCTTATGCCTATTCAAAAGAGTTATATAAAGCTCTTCCTGATGAGCTGTTAACTAATAATTTCATCTCTCTAAAGGATAAAATTAATTTTGTTTATTTAGGGACTATTACAAATAATTATGGTGCTAAATTAATGGTCACCGCTTTTGATACATTATTAAAAACACATTCAAATATACGTTTAATTATGTTGGGCAGAGGTCGTCATTATGATGAAACCTTAGCTTTAGTAAAAGAAAAAGGAATGGATGAGGGTATCTTAATGCCTGGCTTTATAGAAGAGGAAGATATTGAAAGGTATTTTTCAGTTGCCGATGCTTTTATTTCGCCTATGAATGATACTATACAAGATTGGGCAAGGTGTCCAAGTAAGTTATATATGTATTTACCCTATAAAAAACCTATCTTTACCTGCAAAATTGGCGAACCTTACGAAGTTTTAAAGGATGATGGAAAATACTTTTTGACAGGATCCGCTGATAACTTAGCAGAGACTATTAAGGATTTTTTAGAGAATGATACCACCAGCTCAACTGTAAATCCTGATTTGCACACCTGGGAACAACGAACTATGGAGTTTGATCAATGGACAAAGAAAGTAATTTAGTTAAGCGAGCGACAGAAGGCAATAAACATCATTTATTTGGTTTTCATGATTTAATTGCATTTAATAATTCTGGCGATAAGTTATTATCTTTAGAGGTAGACACCATAAATAGACCACCGCTACCTGGTGAAAAAGCAGGGGTAGGTTATTCCTTATGGGAAAACTCTCAGTTTATTAAATTAGGAGAAACCAATGCTTATAATTTTCCTCAAGGGGCTAGACAACAATGGCTATCTGATAAAACATTTATAGTCAATAATCAGGTGGGGAAATCGTGGGGATCTGATATTTATGATGTTTCTTTAGGTATTAAAGTTGATAGCTTTGAATCTACAGCTCATTGTATTACTAAAGATGCTAAGTATGCTTTTGGTATTGATTATAGTCGTTTACATCGTTTAGGTGGCTATGGCTATATTGGCATTGCAGATACAAGTGCTTCAAATGAAGCACCCACAACACAAGGGATATGGAAATTAGATTTACACACAAAAGAAAAAAAACTTTTACTTTCAATTAACGAAGTAGCTCAGTGTGATAGTAAATCCAGTGTTAAAAATGGTTCTCACCACTTTGTGACTCACCTAGTTTTAAATCCATTAAGTTCACGCATTGCATTTTTACACCGCTTTTTTTTACCCGATGGGGGTATCCGTACACGCTTAATGACAGTTGATATTGATGGCTCTCATTTACGTTGTCTTGCGGTAGGTTTTTTAAGTCATTTTGACTGGAAAGATGATGCAACGCTTTTTATTTGGGGACGTTCAGGAAGTGGACTTGATGCTTTACGCTCTAATCCTCTACTTTCACACCCTTTAGTAACCCCTTTTCTAAAAATAGCAAAAAACATAGCTCGTAAAGCTTTAAACAAGGCATCAACACAGTTATCTATGTCATTCCTATTAGTTCAAGATTCGGTAGAATCCTCTATTTCTGCTGTTGCTCAAGGTGTATTGACTGAGGATGGGCATCCCATGTTTAATCCAGTCAACAGAAATTTTATTGTCAATGACACTTACCCTGATGATGAAAAAATGAGAACCCTCATGCTTTACAACTTTGACAAGAATGAACGAATAGATATTGGGCGCTTTAGAATGGTAAATGAACAACCAGTCACTAAACTTTTTAATCAATACACACAAGACTGTTCTCCTGAAATTTTAAAGCTAATGACGCATGAGTTGTATAGTTTTACTCGATCTGGTCTTCACTGTGATCTCCATCCGCGCTGGAATGCAGATGGCACAATGGTAGCTTTTGACTCTATCCATGAGGGAAGTCGTCAAATATATATTGCAGATGTTACGAAGTTTGTTCGATGATTTCTATTCTTCAGCCTCTTATACCGCATTATCGTGAAGATTTTTTTAAGGGATTAAACAATAAATATGGCATAAAAGTTTATTGCTATGAGAAAGAAGCAACCTTACAAGGATTTAATCAATCAAATTTTAGTCACTTATATATTAAAAACATAACATTCGGTCCATTTCTTATTTATTCGCCTTTTCCATTATTAAAAAATAATAAAAAAATTGTTTTAATGTTGCATATTGGTCATATAACAACATGGATTTTATTATTAACAAAAAAATTACATAAAAGAAAAATAACTTTATGGGGGCATGGAATTTCAGTAAAAAGATATATTGCTGAAGAAAAAAAACCCAGTGTTATCATGAAACTAATGGTTTCTCTTGCTGATTCCATTTGGCTTTACACAGATAAGGAGAAAAAAATATGGTCCGAAATTTTTCCTGAAAAAAATATTATTGCTTTAAATAACACAATTTCAGATGTCGAACGTATTGTTTCATACAAACCAAAAGAAAATTTAGCTGATTTAAGAAAAAAATACGCTATCACACATGAAAAGTGTTTTATTTTTTGTGCTAGATTTAATACCCCCTACCGAAGAGTTGATTTATTAGAAGATATAATAATAAAATTAGGGGTTGAAAATTATGGCTTTATTATTATTGGTGAAGGAGACTATAAGCCTGATTTCTCAAAATATTCTAATGTCTATGATTTTGGATCTGTTTATGATGGTCAGATAAAAGATGACTTATTTTCTATTGCAGATATGTATATACAACCTGCTTATATTGGTTTATCCCTTGTCGAAGCATTAGCTTATGGCTTGCCTGTCTTCACATTCAAACGGTCTATAGAAATATTTCAAGGTGTGGAATATTCATATTTAATTGATGGGTTTAATGCAGTTATTTCAGAAGGTGTTGAAGACTTCATTAACAAATTAACCCTATTACCTTGGCATAAAATTAAGGAAATGGGTATAAATGCAAATCAATATGTAAAAGAAAACTTGATGATAAATAATATGGTATTAAATGCAAAAAAAACATTAGTTAATCCATAAATAATTTTGGAATAGAAAATGAAAATCCTTAGAGTCATCAGTTCTACCAATCCAGAAGGGGGCGGTGTTGTTGAGTCCGTTATTCAATCGGCACTGGCTATAGAGTTATTGGGGCATTCAGTTGAATTACTATGTCTTGATGCCCCTAACTCGCCTTGGTTAGTAAATCGTGCTATTAAAATCCATGCTGTCGGACCAGCAAAAAGTAGTTATGCTTATTGCCCTAATTTATTAGACTGGCTACAACAACATCATACTGATTATGACCATTTTATTATTGATGGTTTATGGCAATATCATGGCTTGGCAGCACGTTCGGTTTTAGTAAAAAATAAGCGTCAATATTATGTTTACACGCATGGCATGTTAGACCCTTGGTTTAAACACACTTATCCTTTGAAGCATCTAAAAAAATGGCTGTATTGGCCTTGGGGTGAATATCGAGTGCTAAGAGATGCAGCTCAGGTTTTTTTTACGACTGATGAAGAACGATTATTAGCAAGGCAATCATTTTGGCTTTATCGCTGTAATGAAAAAATCGTATCCATTGGAACATCAAGCTTTACGGGAGATAAAGTAAAACAAATTGGTTCATTTAGAAATAGTTATCCCCATTTAAAAGATAAACCTTTCTTACTTTTTCTTAGTCGTATTCATCAAAAAAAAGGCATTGATCATTTAATTAAATCCTTTGCCGCTCAACAAGTATTATTGGGTGATACAGAATTAGTCATAGCAGGACCCGATCAAGTGGGCTGGCAAGCAGAATTAGAGCAATTAGCAGCAACATTAGGGGTTGCGGATAAAATCACTTGGACGGGGATGTTGTCAGGCGATTTAAAATGGGGCGCTTACCATTGTGCGGATGCTTTTATTTTACCTTCACATCAAGAAAATTTTGGCATTGTGGTCGCTGAAGCTTTATCTTGCAACGTACCTGTATTGATTTCTAATAAAGTAAATATTTGGCGTGAAATAGAAGCAGAAACCGCTGGGTTTGTCGCTGATGATGCTTTAGAGGGTTGTAATACGTTAATTCAGCAATGGCAACAGCAAACTGAATCAGAAAAAAACACATTGAAAGCAAACGCGAGACAGTGTTTTTTAAAATATTTTGAAATTAATCAAGCGGCTGAGTCTTTAATTAAGGCATTAATAAAATAATATGGCTAATTTATCTAACGTTTTAAACAAAACAACAAAAAGCCCCTTTTCTAAAAAAAATAAAATAGCTCGATTAGTATGGGGAATATTTTATAACTTATTTTTTAGGCTAACACCGCATTGGTCATTTCATACCTATAGAAATTTTATATTAACCTTGTTTGGAGCAAAAATTGGGCAAGGTTCAATTGTTTATCCTAGTGCAAAAATATTTGCACCTTGGAATTTAGAAATTGGTGAGTACACTTGTATTGGTCCCGATACTGATATTTATAATATGGATAAAATCATTATTGGAGATAACGTAACAATTAGTCAAAATTCTGTCTTATGTACAGGCTCTCATGATATTAGCTCATCTAGTATGCAATTATTTACTAAGCCCATTTTTATTCAAAATCAAACATGGATTTGTGCTTATTCCAAAGTAATGCTAGGTGTAACTATTTCTGAAGGATCCGTTATCGGCTTAGGATCAGTATTAATCCATTCAACAGATAAGTGGAAAGTTTACGCGGGTAATCCAGCAAAATATATTAAAGATAGAGTGATAGATCATGATTGAATATTCGCCCGTACAAACAACCCCATTTTCTAAGGCGATTAAAATTAAAGCTCGCCTTTGGAATTTTATTTGGTTATTTTTTTACAAACCAACCCCTTGGTTTTTTTATAAATACCGTATTTTTCTTCTTAATTTATTTGGTGCCAATGTTTCCTATTTAGCTAAGCCTGCAAGTAGTTCATTTATTGAATTTCCTTGGAATTTAACAATGGATGAGTATGCTTCAACAGGTGAACATTCATGGATTTATTGTTTAGATAAAATTAATATTGGAAAAAATTCATGTGTAGGACAGTTTTGTAAGTTAATTACAGGGTCACATAATTATTCAAGCCCTAATTTTGAAATGGTCACTGCACCTATTATTATCAATGAAGGTTGCTGGCTAACTAATGATGTCATGGTGCTACAAGGTGTAACTATTGGAAACTATACGGTAATAGGCGCTCGCTCTTTAGTCACTAAAAATATAGAAGATAATGTTGTTGCCTATGGGAACCCTTGTAAAGTATCTAAAAAAAGGTTCACTTAAATGAAAAATGACTCTCTCAACCTTTCCGTTATTATCCTCACCTATAACGAAGAGCTTCATATAGAGCGCTGTATTAATAGCCTACTTCCTTTTGCTAAACAAATTTTTATCGTGGATTCTTATTCTACTGATAACACAGTGACGATTGCAGAGCAATTAGGAGCAAAGGTATTACAAAACCCTTGGGTTAATTATGCAGACCAATTTCAATGGGGATTAGATCACTGCCCTATTGAAACGGAATGGGTTATGCGTATGGATGCGGATGAATATATTGAACAACCGTTGATTGATGAAATTTTGCAAAAATTACCTTCATTGGAATCTAATATTACGGGCGTTTGTTTAAAGCGAAAACATCATTTCCTAGGACGTTGGATTAAACACGGAGATCGCTATCCTTTAGTTTTATTAAGAATTTGGCGTACAGGCACGGCACATATTGAACAACGCTGGATGGATGAGCATATTGTGTTAAATTCAGGTAAAAGCATCGTGTTTTCCGGCGATTTTGTTGATGATAACTTAAATACTGTGGCGTGGTTTATTGATAAACATAATAAATATGCTTCACGGGAAATGATTGATATTATCAACCAACGCTATCAATTATTTAAAGAAGATGAAAGTATTGAGCATTCTGATACTTTTCAAGCCAAAATAAAACGCGTAGTAAAAGAAAAAATTTACAACCAACTGCCCATATTTGTTAGACCAACTTTATATTTTATATACCGTTATTTTTTACGTTTGGGTTTTTTAGATGGCAAAGAGGGTTTTGCATATCATTTTATGCAGGGCTTTTGGTATCGCTGTTTGGTGGATTTGAAAGTTTTAGAAGCTGAGTATTTGTTGAAAGGTATTGAGTCTAAAAATAATAAGGTTGAGGTGTTGTGTAAATTAACGGGGTTAAAGCTTTAAATGAAAATTCAGAGCATTGAAATTTCTAGAGGAATTGCTGCTTTAATAGTAATTTTTTTTCATACTAATGCCATTATGGGTTTGGATAAATATTACGGAGAAAAACCTTTTAATAACTTTTGGTCTTTTGGTCATGCTGGTGTTGATTTTTTCTTTGTTTTAAGTGGTTTTATTATTCATTACACTCAATATGATAGTAAAAAATCTATTTATAATTATATACTACATAGGTTCTTAAGAGTTTATCCCATCTACTGGT